>OCVV011335687.1_pt1 | contig 29427 bp, 22 predicted proteins | sample 1539721 | NCBI WGS metagenome assembly OCVV01 (sample SAMN02144230, study PRJEB22623) | gut metagenome | biome: sheep rumen | host: Ovis aries | place: New Zealand | reverse complement strand
CGACAAGGAAGACTACAAGTTCGACACCTTCCTCGAGGTCATCGACTACTTCAAGAAGATGATTAACCTCTGCAAGCAGATGAACTACTCCCTCTACCAGAGCGAGCAGTACTACGACTACATCAAGCAAATTGAAGCAATGTTAAATGCATAAGAAAGATGGCTACAGCATTTCAGAAAGTATATACAAAGATAAGCCAGATAACGAAGGCTACCTGTTCGCTCAAGGCGAAAGGTGTCGGCTACAATGAGTTGGCAACCATCAACGGCAAGCTTGCTCAGGTGGTAAAGATAATGGGCGACGACGTCACACTGCAGGTGTTCGAAGGCACTGGCGGCATTCCCACCAACGCAGAGGTCGTGTTCCTCGGCAAGAGTCCGTCCCTCAAGGTCAGCGACCAGCTGGCAGGACGCTTCTTCAACGCTTATGGTCAGCCCATCGACGGCGGTCCAGAGGTTGAAGGCAAAGAGGTGGAGATTGGCGGTCCCTCTGTGAACCCCGTTCGCAGAAAGCAGCCCAGCGAACTCATCGCTACAGGTATCGCAGGTATCGACCTCAACAATACGCTCGTCTCGGGTCAGAAGATTCCTTTCTTCGCCGACCCAGACCAGCCGTTCAACGAAGTGATGGCCCTCGTTGCCATGCGTGCAAAGTGCGACAAGATCATTCTTGGCGGCATGGGTATGACTAACGACGACTACTATTTCTTCCGCAACACCTTCGCTAACGCTGGTGCGCTCGACCGCATCATCTCCTTCATCAACACCACCGAGGACCCCGCCGTGGAGCGACTCCTCATCCCTGACATGGCGTTGGCTGCTGCCGAGTACTTTGCCGTCGAGAAGCACGAGACCGTTCTTGTCTTGTTGACCGACATGACGAGCTACGCCGACTCGCTCTCCATCGTGAGCAACCGTATGGACCAAATTCCGTCGAAGGACTCCATGCCGGGTTCTCTCTATTCCGACTTGGCGAAGATCTACGAGAAGGCTGTGCAGTTCCCCGAGAGCGCAGGTGGTGGCTCCATCACCATCATCGCCGTGACGACCTTGTCCGGTGGCGACATTACGCATGCCGTGCCCGATAACACGGGTTACATCACGGAGGGTCAGCTTTACCTGCGTCGCGACAGTGATGTGGGCAAGGTCATCGTCGATCCGTTCCGCTCGCTCAGCCGTCTGAAGCAGCTCGTGGCAGGAAAGAAGACGCGCAAGGATCACAGCCAAGTCATGAACGCTGCCATCCGACTCTATGCAGACGCGGCAAATGCCAAGACAAAGCTGGAGAACGGCTTCGACCTCACCGATTACGACAATCGTTGCCTCGACTTCGCGAAGGACTACTCGAGCAAGCTCCTTGCCATCGACGTTAACTTGAATACCGAGGAAATGCTCGACGTAACATGGAGCCTTTTCCGCAAGTACTTCAAGCTCGAAGAGGTGAACATCAAGAAGGAGTTCACCGACATCTATTGGAAATAAGAGGAACTTAATAAATGTAGCGTGCCGTGTCCAACAACACGGCACGCTTTGTTTTGTAACCACCTACGTTGATTTTGCAATGTCACGTGAGGGTTATAAAAACTGCTCCCGCATCTCGCGACGCAGGAGCTGGTTGGCGCACCGATTTATTAACTTCTAAAACGAGATCTCCTTTATTTCTTGTCTTCTTTTGGTTCCATCCCTTTGAGATAGACCTTCTCTCCGTTGATGTAGCTCTCGAGCTTCTGCCAGTCCTTGGGAACCCAGCGTTCGCCCTTGTTCTTGAGGCTGAGGATGTGGAAGCCTTCCTTGTCTTTCATGAGGCAGAGGAAGTACCCGTTGCTGCCCATCCAGTCGTCTGCCTGAACGACTTCGTAGAGATTGCCAGGGTAGGGGAAGTGAGACGGCATGAACTTGTAGTTGTAGAGCTGTCCGGGGTGGCTGTTGACGTAATCCAGTGCCAGTGAGTAGAGCCTATAGCAGAGGGCTGTGGCTTCTGCCTCATACCTCACGGGAATGAAGTAGTGCGAACCGGTTGTCAGGCCTGTGTGCAGATTCTCTTCAGACTCTGGCGAAGACGTCGTTGTGACTTTATACATAAGGCCTTTGCCCACTTCGTCGTTGAAGCCCGCGTCGTGCTGCCAATGAACGGGATAAACCTTCGCGCCCTTCTTTTTCATCAGGGGTTTCAGCTCAGGCTGTATCAGCGTTTCGAACGCATTGATGTCGAGGGGCTTCATGTCGCCTCTCCGGATGCCACTTGGTACGGTGATGAGATGGCTGAGGCTGGCCGACTCCACGATGCCGCCGTCGCCCTTCGTGTCCTTGTATCTGTGGTAATAGAAGTTTGCTATCTCGGGGTCTCTGAAGCTGAAGGAGTCGGGCATGACTTCCTCCATCTCTTGCGGAAGCACCAGCGAGTACCGGATAGTGTCCGTGCCGAACTTGTGGTATTCGTAGAGGTGACTTTCCGCGGCTTCCGCTCCGAGGAGGGCAAAGGTGCGGCGGATGGAGTCGAGACCACAGGCCATGATTCTGCGGCGCTGGGCGTTGAGGCTGTCATTCACATGAACGGCCTTTTCTTTTTGCTCCTGGCTCATGCTTTCGTGCATAGGCGGAGTGTCGGTGATGTAAAAGTGGAAGCCGGCACCCAGTTTGTGCGTGATGCCCCTACGCCACATGGAGCTTTGCTCGCGATAGGTGCTGAAGCCTTGCTGCCTGAGGTATTCCTCCAGCCTCTGAAGCTGTTTGTTCGGCTCCTGGCTGAATGCGGCTGCGACGAATGCAGCCAGTAATACGAGTGCTGATAGTCTTTTCATGACGTGATGGTTTTATTGTCGGTTCATTAGCATTGCCACCTCCCGGTCGAGGCGTTCGCCGCGCTCGCGGACGTCCTGCAATTGAGCAGCAGCAATGAGATAAGGGTTATTCATGTCGAGCAGCCTATCTTCCGGGAACGCTCCCTCCGCAGGTGTCTCCATGGGAACGGCTTCCTCGGCAGGCGGCTCTGCTATTGTTTCCTTCCGGACGGTAGGCTTTTGTCTTCTTGTTAGTTTAGGTTTCTCTGCTTGAGCCATGGCAGGTTGCTTCTGTTCTGTGACTACTGTCGGAGCTGTCGCATGTGTTTCCTCAGTGCTGTCCTGCGGCTCCGTCACTATTTCTGCTATGACAGGAGGCTGTTGCTCAGGTTTCTGCTTCCCTATATTAAGCATGATGAGCAGTAGCACGCTTGCAGCGACGGCAATAGCCGATGCAGGGAGCAGCCAGCGACGCTTCTGTTGACTATTCATCCTGCTTATGAAGTCTGCCGGGAGTTGTGGCTCGTGGGCATATTTGCGTCGGAGTGCTTCGCGCAAGTCAGTATCCTTAGGTGTTTTCATAGTTGCTTATGAGTTGCTTGTATAGTTTCTTACGTATTCGGTAGAGGCGGTTGGCCAGGGCATGAGGTGTGGCATCCATGATGAACGAACATTCCTCCAGGGTGCGGCTCTCGAAGTAATGGAGCGTGAGCAGCAGGCGCTCGTCGGGCGGCAGGTTGTCTATCAGCAGTTCCAGCCTCTGTATGCGTTCCTCGTTCCCTGTGGAAAGCTCCGCCTCCAGTTGCTCGTCCGAGATGTCCGTCTGCCGGACCTCCGTGTCTTCTATCGAGACGGTGAACTGTCGGCGGCGTTTCAGAAAGTCGAGCGTCAGGCGGTAGGCGATGCGGCAGAGCCATGTGCCGAGCGAAGCCCGCTGCGGGTCGTAGCTGTCGATGGCAGCGAAAGCCTTCAGGAAAGTGTCTTGCGTCAGCTCCTCAGCATCCATCGTGCCAGGAACCTGCCTCGCAATCATGGCGAAGACCTCCTGTCCGTAGCGGCTGACCATCAGGTCTTGCCCCTCGCGCCGACCGCTCCTTACTGCTTCTGCAATCTGCTTGTCTGTCTTCACTTCTCGCTTCCTTATGGGTTCGTTCTACTTGTTATACGACAAAAAGCGGATAATATCCCGCTTCGCAAGTCTCTTTTTTTATGTATATGAAACAGCTCCCGCATCTCGCGACGCAGGAGCAGGGTGACGCACTAATCTATTAACTTCAAAAAAACCAAACTGTCTTTTACTTCTTGTCTTCCTTAGGTTCCATGCCTTTGAGGTAAGTCTTCTCTCCGTTGACGTAGCTCTTCAGGATGGCATAGTCGACGGGAACCCAGTACACACCTTTGCTGTTGAGGGTGAGGATATGGTAGTTGCCATCCTGTTCACGCTTGCAGCAGAGGAAGAACTCGTCGCTGCCTTTATGGATGTTCCCTTTTACCATGTCGGGGAGTCCATGAATAATGTGGCTATCATCTGACCCTGCGAATTCAGTAGTGAATTTATAGGTGTAGGGCTGTTCTGGATGACTGTTGACGTATTCGTGTGCCAGCGCGTCTAGTTCCTTGTATAGGGCTTTTGCTTCGGCTTCGTGCCAGGAGGGAATGATATAGTGCGTGCCAGTAACAAGGCCTGGATGCGTTTCGAACTCATGCTTGTCACGGCCATATTTGGGTGTCAAGAAGAAATCTCGGTCATTCTCGAATCCTTCGTCGTGCTGCCAATGCACAGGATAAGCCTTCGCTCCCTTCAGCTTCATGAACTTCTTCAGAACGGGCTGGATGTGTTCGCAGAAAGCTTCGCCGTCGAAGGGCTTCATGTCGTCCTCTTTGATGCCTGTTGGAACAGTATAAGAGTGATAGTAAGAGTAGTAATAGTCGCTATAGTCAATAATCCCATTATCATTGTTTTTATAGGGCTTATTGTGGTATTCGAAGTTGGCAAATTCGTCGGAAGGCCCCATATAGGAATACTTGATGGTGTCCAAGCCGTTCTTGTGGAACTCATATAAGTAGCTTTCTGCAGCATCCTTGCCTAAGCTGGCGAAAGTTGTGCGGAAGTAATCAATGACTCCCTCCATTTTCTGACGGTTTTGAGTAATGCGGCTATTAACCGTAAGGACACGCTGTTGCCTTTCTTCTTCGCTCAGTCCCTTCTTGAAATAGGATTTCCATCCACCTGTGTGGTGGACGCCACCAGTCTCTATCCTGTAAGTGATTTTTCCTGCGCTATTGTCCTGTTGCTTGTTGACATTAATGTATTGTGTCGGCAAGTATTGTTCCAACTGAGTGAGGCGAACGTTTGGCTGCTGCCCATAAGTTGTGGCAGTAAAGACTGCCAAAAGCATGAAGGTAAGAATCTTTTTCATCGTTTTATATTATTAATGGTTATTCATCAGTTGAGCTACTTCTTGGTAAAGGCGTTCACCTCGAGAGCGGATGTCCTGAGCATCTGCTATTGCCAGACGGTATAAGTCGGGTTGTTGGGGCAGGTATTCATTCTCTTGCTCTTGCTCTACCTGCGCAGGTTCTGCTTCTTGGGGTACAGGTTCTTCGAGGATAGGCTTGTGGACTTTCCTGCGTTTCTTTGCAGGCTGAGGCTTCTCTGCTTGTGCTTCGACAGGTTGCTCTATAGCTTCCGTCGGAATTGTCGCTTGTGTTTCCTCAGTGCTGTCCTGCGGCTCCGTCACTACTTCTGCTATGACAGGAGGCTGTTGATCTGGTTTCTGCTTCCCTATATTAAGCAAGATGAGCAGGAGCACGCTGGCTGCCACAGCAATGCAGCCTCCCCCTAGCCCCCTCCAAAGGAGGGGAGAACGTCGGAGTGGCAACGGGGAAGGTTCCCCTCTCCTCGGAGAGGGGTTAGGGGTGAGGCTTTTCATCACCCTCTGCTCCATGTCGTCGGGCATCTTCATGCCTGCGGCCCGGTCGTTCTGCCGTTGTAGGGCTTGGCGGAAAAGGTCGTTGTTATTCATAGTTGACATTTGTCGAGCTAAAGCTTCAATGTGTTTGTTAAGATGATTCTGAGTCTTTGGCGTATGCGGAAAAGCTGGCTGCTGAGGCGCGACACCTCGCGAGCTGTGACTTCGCCCGCTTGTTTGGTGATGTAGGCAATCTCTTTTAGCGAGCGTCCGTCGAAGTAGAAGAGCTGCAGGAGCATTTGGTCTTCGGGCGAGAGCTGCTGTATGGCTTCGTCCAGTTGCTGTGCTGTCGTGTCTTCAGGCAGCTCGTCGGGAACGTCATCACTTATGTTGAGCGGCAACATGACTTGCCGTTTTCGCTTCCGCAGATGGTAGAGCGCTTCGTGATAGGCAATGCGTTGGAGCCAGGTTGAGACAGATGCCTTCTGCGGGTCATAGTCGTTTATGTGCTGATAGGCAGCAACGAAAGTGTTCTGCACCACGTCCTCCGTGTCCTCCTGCACCCCCACGATGCGTCCGACGAACACCATGAGCGATGGGCCGTAACGCTTTACCAGCTGTGCGAACTCACTTGTCTCGCCGCCTCGTATGCGCTCTATGATGCTGTTGTCGTCGTTTGTCATTTTACCTTATATAGACACAAAGAGGTGAAATGTCACGCCGAGCGGGCAACTTTTTAAGTTAAAAGATTGAAAAGTGACAATTGAAAGCTTATCGGAGCACCTTTTTGTCTTGGCTGATGATGATGCCACGAGGCATTGACCATTGACCATTGACCATTGACCATTTCCTGCCGTTGAGGTCGTAAAGACTCCCATCGCCCGCCTTAAGGGGGAGAACAAGAATCCCGTCTTCGTTGTCTCTTTGCAGGGTCAGCATGCCGGCGGGGATGTCGGCATGTGCTTGATAAACACCTTCGTCGAGTTGCAGGCTCCAGGAACGCGTGCTAGAAGTGGTAGAGACGAGTGTCGAAGGAATGTCCGGGACGAGCGACTCGCCGTTAGAAGACGGGGCGAAGTAGGTATTGTCCTTCGTCGTGGCAGTCTCCGGCTCGATGACAATCATTGTCCAGAACTGCAGAGAGGGCAGGGTGAGGGTAATCGTGCCGGTCGATGAAGTGTAGCGATAGTCCGTCAGTTCCTGCATGGCGCCGCCGCAATAGTCGGGCGAAGCGACCCAGATGCGACGTACTTTGCCCATGCCCGTCATGCCGGTCAGTTTGATGGAAAGTGCTTCGAAGCGCTTCGGCCAAGGTCGTGTGGCTTGATTATCGTGCCAGCAGAGCATGTAATCATCTGTGACGTCGGTCGCCGAGTCGTCGTGCGTGAAGTTCAGCAGATGGATAACTTGCCTGCCGTTCACTTCCCTGGCGAGTAGCGTCACTTGATTTGCCACCGGTTCCCACGTGTTGATTGTGACGTCGGAACACGTCGCCTTGACATTTGTCTTCTCCTTCCAATCGTCTCGCAACAGGTTCTCGTAGGCCGTGAGGAAGTCGTAGTAGCGCGTCATCCAGTCCTCAATTTGATTATGCCACTTCATGCCCGAGTAGGGGAAGTACTCCCTGCAGAGCATGTGATCGCCCCCAAGTTCCAGATGCGACCCGCCGAGCGCGAACATGACGGCATCTGCCATAACTACTCCGGGCGTATTAAAGTTCTTGTTATCAGCGGCATAGTTCATGTAGGCGGCAAGGACGGAGCGCAGGGCAGGGTTGAGGCTGAGGTTCTCATCAATGACGTGCTTGATGTTCGAGAAGCGTCCGTCGCCACTTGTGAGGCTGCTGGCGGCCTTGTTCCCCCAGACTTCCGAGTAAAGGAAGTCAACCTTTCCAGTCCCTGCAATCTGTTGCGCACCCCATTGACTGACGGCATTCATGACGAGCCGCTTGCTCGGGTGACGGTTCTTCATGTGGCTGATGAAGTCAGCATACGCATTGCGCAGGTTGACGGAGTTGCCGTTGTAGTCATAAACGGTGCCTCGCGAGCCGAGCTGGTCTATCTGAAAACCGTCGAAGTCGAGCATCGAATAGACCTCGTCATTACGTTCTGCCAGGTATGACAGCCAGCCTGGATTGCTGGGATTGAGCAGGTAGATGTCGCTCTTCCAACTGTCTGGCAAGTCGTGTCGGTCGATTGACCATTGACCATTGACCATTGACCGTTGACCATTGACCGTTGGGGGGTGGCTATCGGAGCCATTATTAATGGCCGTGTCTTCGGGCGTAGCCATATGGTCAATGGTCAATGATGAATGGTCAATGGGTTTATAGATGAACCATTCGGGCTGCACGCCGCGCTCCTGCCAGCCGTCGAGGGCGCCGAAGCAAAGGTTGTAGAAGATGCTCTTCATGCCCCTGTCGTGCTGGGCACGAATGTAGTTCTTGATGGCGGAGGTGTAGATGGTTCGGTTTGCGACGTCCTTGTAGGTCGTCCAGAGCCCGCCGTCTCTGGTGCCGCCGAGTGGCCAGTCGTGGCAGTAGTGCCAGTCCTGGAACTGCACACCATTGATGTGGCAGCGGTTGAGCCACTTCATCTCGGTCCTCGCCTTGCTGAGCGTCTTGTCGTTTCCGAAGGTTGCCACGAAGCCGTAACGCGGGAAGTGCGTCCAGTCGCTGCTGATGTCGATGCCAATCGTCGCGAGTATTTCGTCGTTCTCCTCAGCCGGTCGATAGACCTCGACCATATATCCGCGGAAATCCTCTGTGGGAGCCGTCCAGGTCCAGCTGCGCGAAGTGAGCAGCGTGTCTGCGATGATGTCGCCGAGGAAGCGGTAGCGCACCCTCGCTCCCGATGGCGGAGAGAGCGACATTGTCAGCGAAACCGTATCGCCAGGGCTGTAGCTGCACTTGTCGGTCTCAATCTGATAGCGTAACTTGGGCAGTTTCACCGATGCACCCGTCGCGAGAAGCGGGGCGATGGGACGAGCCTCGACCGTCTTTTTGTATGGCTTCGAATGCAGAGCCAGCGTGCCGGACGAGAGCGTGAGCAAGCCCGTGTAGGTACCTGCTTCAGGCGAATCTTCGCGGAGAGCAAAGTCGTTTCCATCGCCGAAGGCAGTCGCGACGGCCGTCCCGATAGGGTAGAGGCAGGCAGGATAGAGTGGTGTGTGGGGCAAGTTCCCGTTCGTGTCGGCAATCTGAATCTGCTTGGAGTTGGTATTGACCTGCACCTGGCAGAGCCCGATGTTATCGACGCGATACTTGAAGTCGCCGCTTGTATGGAGCGCGATGGCCTGTGTGCCCATGCGGAGCGGCGTGTCTGTAGTGGACGGTCCCCAGTGGTTGCCCCAGTCCGAGGCGCTTGTCATGAACTTCAGCTCGCCGCCGTGGAAGAGAAAACCGCTCCATGAATAGACGCCCGAGGCCTGTTCCGTCATCTGCTGACGCGTCCAGCCCGTCGTGATGGCCGAGCCCACGATGTAGAGCGCGGCACGCGTCTGCACAGCCCAAAGCAGGCTGAAGAGTATGAGATGGATGGCTCTATACATAATATAATAATGTCCATTCACCTGCAAAGATAGCAATTTTTTGAATACGAAGGCTGTTTTGATGCCAATTTTCTGCCGTTTGAGTGGTTTCTTAGACACATTTCGTTGCCAGACATGACAGGTCAAGTTTATTGCACGTACATGTATATGCAATTGCATTTACATGTACGTGCAATTGCATATACATGTACGTGCAATGAAATTGTCGTGTGGGGTTGAGTGTCTTCATGTAGTGAAATGCGTGCTTCAACGTGAAAAACTTAGTCGGACAGGCTGTTAATTCGGATATTTTCACTAACTTTGCAGAGCATTAACCTATATCGAAATGGCAAACTACATCAAACAAAGTCTCGAAGAAGGCGAGACAATCATCTTCAAGGGACAGCTTCACTGGTCCTACATCTTCCGTTATCTTCTGTTCAGCCTGCTGTTTCTGGTGGGCGGAATCATCGTCATCTACCTGGCTTACTACAAGTATCCCGAGCAAAAGACAGCGCTCTTCTACGTCGGCATTGCTTTGCTGGTGCTGGCTTTCTTTACCTGGATCGTGGGCCGCATCGTGCGTACTCGCAGCGAGTTTGCTGTCACGGACACCCGTTTCGTGCAGAAAGACGGCATTTTCAACATCAAGATGACCGAGATTCCACTGGCCCGCATCGAGACCGTGAACTTCTATCAATCCCTCTGGCAGCGCATCCTCGGCACCGGTTGTGTGGAGATGGTGGGCAGCGGCGGCACGTCGCATCAGGTGCATTGCATCGAGCAACCGATGAAGGTGCGCAAGATAATCTGCGCTTCCATCAAGAAGCCCATGCCAACGAATAGTGCTAGCGATACTAGTTCAACTAGTATGACTAGTTCAACTAGCACTCCTAATAACCCTTCTCTAAATGAACAGCCATGAAACAAGCAACTGAAGACCGCATCGCCTTCGTAGATTGGATACGCGTCATCGCGTGTTTCCTGGTGATGCTTGTGCATGCAAGTGAGAATTTTTATGGTGCCGACGACAGTGGATTGGCAGGCAATGTGTCCATGCTCGCCACCGAGAGCAACCGCTTCTGGGTAGCCTTCTACGACGGAGCCCTTGGTCGCGTCGCCGTACCTCTCTTTATGACCATCAGCGCATTCCTGCTCGTGCCGATGAAGCCGGGCGTGAGCATGGGCGACTTCTACCGCCGTCGCTTCCTCCGCATCCTGCCTCCGATGATTATCTTCATGCTCCTCTACTGCTTCCTTCCGCTGGCTTGGGGCGGCATGACGTGGGAGACGTCGATGAACGACCTGTGCCGCCTACCCTGGAACTTCCCGTCGATGGCAGGACACCTCTGGTTCATGTATCCCCTCATCAGCCTTTACCTTATCATTCCCGTCGTGTCGCCTTGGCTGGAGAAAGCTTCCGCAAAAGACGAACGCCTGTTCCTCTACATCTTTGTCTTCTCGACAACCATGCCCTGGCTGCACCGTTTCGTGAGCGACGAGCTGTGGGGCGAGTGCTTCTGGAACGGCTTCCACATGCTCTGGTACTGCTCCGGATACCTCGGCTACCTTGTCTTGGCGCACTACATCCGCTACCATCTCAAGTGGACCGACAGCAAGCGCGTCATCGTTGGCCTCGTCTGCTTCATCGTCGGAGCTGCGTTTACTGGCTGGAGTTTCTGGCTGAAAGGTGTTCCAGGCGTAGCCATCGAGACCCCGATGCTCGAGTGGAGTTGGGAGTTCTGCACGCTCAACGTGCTCGTTGCGACGTACGGCCTCTTCCTCCTCTTCTCGACGATTCACCGTCCGGCACCAAAGTATATCACCTCTTTGGCTAAGCTAAGCTTCGGCATGTACCTGATGCATCTGTTCTTCTTGGCTCCCATCGCAGTCTATTTCGTGAATGGCAGTCAGGCACAACCGCTGATTCCCGTCTGGGCAGCCATCCCTGTGATAGCCGTTTTGAGCTTCATCTGTTGCGCCATCACCACGAAGATAATCTCCCTGCTGCCTGGCAGCAAGTGGATTGTGGGAGCATAAGTCAGCAGATTCATACTGTCACAAAACGAAACACACCCTGTTAAGTCGGTCAACTTAACAGGGTGTGTTTTATGTTTTAGCTGGAAGAGTCTCCTGTCCCAGCAGGGAGATTGGTCTATCTTAACTGCTTACCAGATGTCTTCCGGCTCTTCAGGATTGTCGTAAATCTCCTTCGCCACGTACTCGATAAAGTCCATGTAGAACTCCTTCTTCTCGGCGTCGAGCACGGATTTCAACTTGATGTAGTAGGTCTTATCGGGGTCGAGCGTCTGACGAACAAAGATGTGTCGGATGTTCTCGCGGTCGTTAGCACCTCGCTCAGTGCCGTCGGCAGAGTCGATGGACTTAGGTCCCTTCATATATCCATTGTTGCGCATGCGCTTGTCAATCTCGGCGCTGTAGTCGTCGTCATTGGGATTATCGTCTTCCCAGCCCACTTTCCTCGCGTCGTCAGCATTCCTGCAGTCCATCGTCAGGTCCAAAGGAATGCCAGCGACAGGCAGCCTCTCGGGATCGGAACCGAAGTAAACCTGAGCCACGCCGCGGTTGCCGTTGGCAAGCACCTTGTAGCGAACCTCATAAGTTCCGCGGCGCGGAACAGGCGGCAGCTTGAACATAACCTCAAATCTACCCACCGCCTTCATCTCGTCTCGGTGGAGGTTGCACCAGTCGTCGTTCCATGCATTGTAGTAAACAAACTCCATGTTGTCGTTCTGCTGCATGTTCTCGAAGTAGTTGTAGGCTCGAACGGTATTAGGAATATATACGTGTTTGTATTGCTCCTCGCTGGCCTTCTTGAGTCGGATATCGTTGTTCATCGCTTCGGGGAATAGGCTCATGCCGTCGAAACGGATGCGGTTGCGATGCAAGTTGTCGCGTGTGGCGTCATTATATGAAATAGGTGCGCTGATGGGATAGATGTTGCAGTTCTCCATATCATTGAGGACGGCCAGTGGAGACTCGGAGTTGATGCGGCTTCCCACCTTGTCAGGATCGCAGCCAATCTCCTCGCCCGTGCCCTGACGCGCATTGTCTGTAATGGGGAAACGGTTGATATAGACTCCGTTGCTGGCACCGCTTTCGATAAGTTTGATGAGGCGGCGCTTGCCCATCGTCGTGTAGAACTCATAGACAGGGATGGTGTAGCGGTCAGGTCTGCTTAGGCTATAGCCGTATTCGTTGATGTGGAACACGAGTTTTCCCTTGGGGATTCGCATGGGAAGCATGTGGTAGGTCATCCACTGGTAAAGCAGGTTGTCCTCGCTCTCATAGTTGTCGTCGGTCGTGAAATGGTCTTCGTCGCTGTACTGATGCTTGTCGAGAATCCATTGCATAACTTTCCTGAGCAGGTCATGATCCTTCGGGTCGATACCTTCGCTGCGCCAGAAGTCGTCGGTCTCAGCAAAGATGGTAAAGCCGTATAGGCGGTGTCTGGGAGCAGAGGCGATGTTGCCTTCTGCAAAGCCCACCTCGGTCATGCCTTTCAGGTCCTGTATCTGTCCCGTCTGATAGAGCTCTTCGTATCTCTCGTCACGCACCTTGCTCAGTGTGTCGAGCAGGCCGCAGGCTTGTATGATACGGAAGCATGCATAGAATCCCTCCTTCTGTTCGTCCAGGCATTGCTGGATGTATTTGGCAGCCGTAATGTCTTTTGGTGCGATGACCTTTTCCATCTGATGGATGATGCCGTTGATGGAGAGGATGTCTCGCTCCTTTACGCTAACGGGACAATTGTCGTTGATATAGATGCTGTCCGGATATTTGCTGGGCTTCCTGACGGAGAGTTTCTTGTCGTTGAGGCATGCGAGGATGAACTCATCCTTGTCGGCGGGGAAGTTTGTCGTATAATAGAATGCAGTGAGGTCGTCTCCACCGTCGATGATGCTGTTGTAAACGATGACCTTACGTATGGAGTCAGCCTTGTGCTCGCTGGGGAAGGCATCCCAAGAAGCCTCGGGGATGAGGCCTTCTTCTACCAGGTCCTCCAGATATGCCTGTATGGCATCATTGTTCGGAGCAAAGACAGTATAGACACCACGTGCACTGAGCAACTGGCTTACCTTCGAGTCGCTGAGCTTGCTGATGTTTACCTTTTTCAGGATATCAACATAGCTGCTATAGGCCTTGTGCTTCTCTAAATAACTAAGGATTGTCTCTTCGTGAAAGACATAGCGTGCCGATGTATCAATACTTTCCGTGCAACTCCAAGCGAATGCCACCAAAAAGCAAAGTTTGAATATAAATGAGTAGCGTCTCATGTATGTTTATGTGTGTATTTGGGGACAAAGTTAGCAGAATTTTTAATACAAAGCAACAATTTGTTGTATTTCTTTTGCATTTTATTTGTATAATTGTAACTTTGCGGAAAATAAGCAAACAATATTCAAATCTTAATCAAAAAAGTATGAAGAAAAGTGTTTTCCTTAGTCTTGCTGCAATCGTTGCAGGACTCTGCCTGACCTCTTGCGGAAGCAAAACCGCAGGTAATGCTGAGGGTGCCGACAGCCTTACACTCTCTGGTCTTAACCCCGCTGACTTTGCCAGCGACTCTACTGCTCTCTATGTCATTTCCAACAAGAACGGCATGGAGGTGTGCTTCACCAACTTTGGTGGCCGCATCGTCAGCATCATGGTGCCTGACAAGGACGGCAACATGACGGATGTCTGCCTCGGTCACGACAACATTGCCGACTACGAGAAGTTCGGTGCCGAAGGTTGCAACTTCGGAGCCCTTATCGGTCGTTATGGCAACCGCATCGCAAAAGGTCAATTCACACTCGACGGTGAAAGCTACCAACTTCCCATTAACAACGGCCCCAACAGCCTGCACGGTGGTGGCCCGATTGCCTTCCACAACCGTATCTGGGAGGCTGAACCCATCAACGACAGCAGCATTGCATTCAGCACGACAAGCGCTGACGGCGAGGACGGCTATCCCGGCAACATCAAGGTAACTGTTACTTATGTCGTTACTGAAGACAATGGTTTGCAGATCAGCTACTTTGCTACAACAGACAAGGCAACTGTCCTGAACCTGACCAACCACTGCTACTTCAACCTCAGCGGCGACGGCTCGAAGGATTGCCTCGACGAAGTGCTCTGGCTCGATGCAGATCAGTTCACCGCTGTTGACGCTGACGTTGCCGTTACTGGCGAAGTGCTCGACGTTGAAGGCACTCCCTTCGACTTCCGTACTCCCACAGCCATTGGCGACCGTATCGACGACGAGACAAGCGAGCAGATTGTGAATGGCCACGGCTACGACCACAACTGGATTCTCAACACGAAGGGCGACATCACCAAGCCTTTTGCAACACTCTACGATCCGAACAGCGGCATACAGATGGATATGTTCACCGACCAGCCTGGCGTACAGTTCTATGCTGGCAACTTCCTCGACGGCAGCTTCGTCGGCAAGAAGGGCGTGAAGTATCCTCGTCGCAGTGCATTCTGCTTCGAGACACAGCACTATCCCGACAGCCCCAACCATCCCGAATGGCCCACCACAACCCTTCGCCCAGGCGAAGAGTACACGACAACAACTCTCTACAAGTTCAGCACGAAGTAAGATTGCTGATATAGAAATAAAGCAGCGAGCCTGGTCTTGTTACCGGGCTCGCTGCTTTTGTTTGTGTTATGTCACATATTGGCAGTTCTGTTCTGGACGGACAAGGCAGCTACATATTGACTGGGAGTCATCCCTGTTACCTTCACGAAAGCACGTCGGAATGTGCTGATGGAAGCAAAGCCACTTTCCGATGCCACATATTCATACTTGTATTCCGGATGCTCTCTCATCAGCGGAATGGCAGCACGTTCTATGCGCATATTGTTAATGTAATCGTAGAAAGTCATGTTTATCTGCTGGTTTAAATAATTGCTGATGTAAGTGCGGTTTGTATTCAGTTCGTGCGCCAGTTCTTTCAGCGTGAGGCAGGGTTTGAGATAAGGTTTCTGTTCTTCCATTAGCTTCTCCAGCTTACCATAAGGTAATGGGTTTTTCGTCTCATTCTGAGGGGTATCGTCGGTCATCATTGTCTCTAAGTCATTATCACACACCTGCATCTCTGTATCCTCCGACTCTTCTTTTTCTATCGCAATAGGCTGGAAGTTCCAGCTGTAGTGCAGCACGACAAGCCAGAGCACAATGATGCTGACGTAGTAAAAGATATCGCATGTTACGTTGGAGTAGAGTGATGTAAACAGCCATGCCAATTGTCCAATGACGGCAAATAGGAATACCGGCCGCAGCCAGGATACGTCAATCTTGTCGATATTGGAATACTCGCGGCTGATATACCGAAGATAACGATTCATCCTTGCCAAGCCCACAATGACAATAGTCCAAGCATAGCACCATAAAAACACGGAGTAGGCGTACACTACTTCGCGTGCCGGCCATAGCGCATAACCCACAGTAAACAGTAAGAAGGGCAAGGAGAGCATCAGGAGTCGTCGCCAAGTTGTCCAGCCGGGCATCACCACTTCGAATACGAAGATGGTATATGTTATGGCCGACCATCCGTCTATGATAAGAATCCAATCCAGTACCGGCTGGACGTACATGCCAGGCATGCAAATCACCAGATCCTTGGCGCAACACACCGCCCACACAGCCATAATGACTCCTACCACACTTTGGAACCGTGTGCGCTGTGGCATGAATAACAGAATATGTACAGCAAAGATGGCGAAGAACGCTGTGGCGACTCCGATGAGAAATGCAGAAATAATCATAAGTTACACATGTTTTGTAGATGCAAAGTTACACAATTATCAGAAATTATATCACATAACCATATTAGTTGTATCTTCTCTTTTACGCTTTGATGCATGAATTTGACGTCTTGAATCTCTAATATGAGAATTGCCTCCTCCAATTTGTAAGAATGATGCATAGAGGAGTAGTATATTATAATGTAAAGGCAGAAAGTTTATAACTTTACCAGACAAAAGCGGAAATAATGAACGACAATTATTAATCATAACAACCTATCATTATGAAACATCATTTATCCCAAGAGTTTGGTATTCACTTCCATCTTTGTTTGAAGAAGAATGTCAACAGCCTGTTATCCCGCATTTTGCTGTCGATGGCATTCCTTTTTTCTGCAATTGCAGGCACAGCTCAAGATGCGTGCTATCTTTTGGGCACGGACAAAATTATGGAGGCCAACCATGCCTCGGCTACGCTTGAAAAGCAGAAGGAGGGCGTGTTTGCCGCAGAAGTGACGTTCGATGCTGAGGAGTTCACCGTTGTAACCCAGTTGGCACAGTCTGCCGATGAATGGAAGAGCATAAAACGCTACCGCTGGAGCCCCGATGGTGAAGACATTGCGGTGGGGCAGGAAAAGGAACTGTTCGGGAGATGGAAATATGAGCAAAATCTGCGCTTCAACGACCGAATAGAGGGACAGACCTATTGGGTAAAGGTGACTTTCGCGGAAGGCGATATTGCGCACATCCAGATCTACAATAGCAAGAATGACGACCCCGACAACGGCGGCGGCAATGGCGGCGGCGACGACATCACGGAAGTGCCCGACATCGACCTTACGACGGGGGCCCACTTCACGGTGACGGTGCATGAGCCGGGCTCGCTGAAACAGCGCCTCGAGAACGTCGTGTTCCAGACAGACGAGGACCTCGTGGACTTCCTCACCGTCAAGGGTCAGATGGGCAGTGAAGACCTGAAGTACCTGATTGCGCAGAAGGGCCTTGTCTCGCAGTTGCAGTATCTCGACCTGTCGGATGTGGAACTGGTGTACGACGACCAGGCTTACTTCTCGAGAAGTGGAAGCAACGGACTTGGCAATGGCTCGAATGAAACAATCTGCTACCTGTCGGCAGAGAACCGCGAAGAGCATGGGTCTGGTGCGGTTGGTCTCCAAAACGTGATTTACCACCACTACTGGAGCAACGACCTGGCATATGCTTTCAGCAACATGAAGAACCTGAGGCAGATCAAGTTGCCCAAAACGCTGAAAGGCGTCGGGGCGCACATACTGGACGGGACTCCCATCGAGAAGGTGACGCTGCCTACGGCGCCCGAGCATATCGGCGAGTATGCTTTCCATCTCAGCAGTTTCGACTACGAAGGCGGCTGCAAACTGAAGGCGTTTGACTTGCCCGAGTCGGTAGACAGCCTGGCAGCATACGCCCTGGAGGGCATCAAGTTCCGCACGATAGACGTGGGCCGCATCTCGAAGATGGGCGAAGGCTGTCTCTGCAATACGAACGTCAGCGAGGCAACGCTTCACAGCAGCCTGAAACGCATACCGGCAAAAGCCTTCAGCGGATGCTCGAAGCTGACGTCCGTCACCGTGCCGGGCTCGGTGGAAAGCATCGGCGAAGGCGCTTTCAGTTGGTGCGGGCTGACGTCCGTGGTCATAGGCGAAGGTGTCCGCAGCATTGGCAAAGAGGCGTTCCAAGGCAATCGAGCACTGGCAGACGTAACCGTGCCAAACTCCGTGGTGGAGGTCGGCGCATCTGCCTTCTACGGTTACATGGAATATGGAGTTGGCCAGTACCAGACGCCTTACATTGAGAACCTGACGGCCGAGGACGGTGTGAAGTATGTGGGCAAGGTGGCCTATACGTTTACGGGCGGCAACGACATCAAGATCAAGGAGGGAACGCTCGGTGTGGCCGACTGCTTCCTGATAAACCACAATCCCTATGGACAAAGTCACCCGTCGGAATGGGGCGCCACACTCACACTGCCTTCCATGCTGCGCATCATAGGCGAGCAGGCGTTCAAAGGTATCCCAGCCAGCAGCCTCACGCTGCCCGAGAATGTGGAGAAAATAGGCACCGACGCCTTTGCCAATTGCACGAAGTTACGTCGCGCCACCATCCCGGCCAGCGTGAAGTATATCGGCGAGGGAGCATTCTACAACACTGGACTGATACGTGTCTACTACAATGCGGTGGATGCCAAGGTGCAGGGCAGTCTGCCAAATTCCCTGACCCGCGCCATCATCGGCGAGGGAGTCAGAACCATACCTGCCCAGTTGTTTGACGGGTGCAGCAATCTGGCCCGCGTGCAGATGCCCAGCACGGTGGAGAGTGTCGGCGACTACGCTTTCAACGGCTGCTCTTCGCTGAGCCACATCGACCTGCCGTCGTCGCTGAAGCACTTGGGGGCCTACTCTTTGACATGCGGCAATCTGGAATACGTCTCTTCCTACATGAAAGATCCCATTACACCTTGGGAAATAAACATCGAAGTAGGAGAGACGATTGACATTGGCGGAAGCGACATCTTTATCAGCGCCTTTGGAGGCATCGGAGGCCATTACACAAAAGACAGCGAAGGCAACACAACATTCGAGCCCGACATTATTGCAGCAAACCAGATACCTCTGCTCAAGGTGCCCAACGGTTCGTTGGCTGCCTATCAGGGCAATAGCGCATGGACTACCAGTTTCCAGAAGATAGAGCAGTTCGACGGTGCATCGAGCGCAGAAGCCGTTGAGCAGACCACAACCGTCAGCGTCAGCGAGACGGTCAGCGACGAGACCGACCTGACAAGCGCCCTGATAGGCAACGTCTTCGTGACGCTCGATACTGAGGGCAGCGGCGACGGCTATAATGCTTCGGAGGGTTGCCTCGTCATCAACTCCACCGTTACCGAAGAAGGGCTGGCCGCAGCCACGGCCGACGATGCCGACGACCTGACGGTGAAGAACCAGTTCAACGGCCTTATCTTCGAGATACCAGCAGGAAGGGGCAGCATCGTTATCGATTGTCAGACACTGGGGCAGCAGGCTGTTTTCGTGAAGATAGGCAGTGCAGAGCCGCAACAAATGAATACTGCTGGACGGCAGCAGATGACGGTACCTTACGTTGTCTGGGAGCCGACGCGTATCTATGTCTATGCTGCTCCGATAAACGCTTCTGCCGTTAAGGAGGAGGCAGACCTGCCTGGTCATGGACCTCGTCGTGTAGCCTATGCCAACGACGATGCTGTGAAGATATACGGGCTGTCCATCAATGTAGATGAAATAATTGATGGCATCGCCACACCACACTCCGCCAAAGACAACACTGCACGTTGGTACACCATCGATGGTAGCGTCGTGAACGGCCAACCCACTCAGAAGGGTGTGTATATTCACGGAAGCCGCAAAATTGTGGTAAAATGAGAACATAGCACGCCTAATTTTTCAATTGACCATGCTTATTTGCAAATTAGGCTATGTGAGGATTTGAAGATAAAACCTCAGGCTTTTAATCCAATGAAGCAAGGACTTTTGAGAGACGTGCAGTGAACTTCTGAAAATCCTCACGTGGATTTCGTCAAATCCTCGTGTGGATTTTTTAAGATGTTCTGGTGCTGTTGGTTGTCGGTAAACAAATATCCCCGCAAGTTGCTTGACTTGCGGGGATTTCTTTGGGTGCCTAGTCGGACTCGAACCGACGACATTCAGAACCACAATCTGACGCTCTAACCAACTGAACTATAGGCACCATGTTAGTTCATAGTTCTTAGTTAACAGTTCATAGTTTGTTACTAATCGCTATTGCTATTCCCTATATTCCTTTCAAAGGCGGTGCAAAGGTACGACAAAAAGTGAAAAGTGAAAAGTGAAAAGTGAAAAATTATTTCCTGACACCTGCAATTTAACATTTCTTTACAGTGCAAAAGGCTTTCATTCTTTCATTGATTCATTATTTCATTCTCTCGTATCGTATGAAGCGATGGGCTTTGATGCTTGCGTCTTCGCGAGGGTTGAGGAGGCGGAACTCGACTTTGTGCTTGCCGTCCCTGAGGTCGTAGTTCCAATAGAGGCAGTCGGCTGTGCGGTTATGGAAGTCGGAGGTGAACTTCATCACCTTGTCTTTCTTGCCGTCAACAGTTACCTCGAGCTGCGCTTCATAGTCTTTGTCGGGGCATGAGATGTTGCCGTAGATGGTGATGCCGATGCCTTCGAACTCAAAGACATTCTGCCCTGAGTCTGGGTTGCCGAGTCCGTCGATGCCTTCAGTCAGCAGCTTCGGCGTCATGTTTGTGAAGCCTTGTTCCAACCTGACGGCTATAGGTTTCTGCACTTTGATGAGAACTTTGTCGTCGAGGACTTTGCCGCCGTTGCGCTCGATGTTCTTCAAGGCGAGTTCAAAGCCCTTTTGATAGACGTCGTTGAGCGACATGGTAGTGTAGGAGAACTTGCGGTCCTCCACTTCGCGAAGGTTGGGCATCCACTTCTCGGGGATGTTGCTGTAGCCCATCATCGTGGCGAGAATGCCTGCTGCGGAAGATGGATTGCAGTCGGAGTCTTGCCCGCATCGCGTCGAGATTTCCATCGTCTTGCCAAAGTCGCCATGGCCGAAGAGGAGTCCCATCACGACGTAGGCCGAGTTCATGGTGGCGTCGATGTTGCCTGGGGCGAGAATGAGTTCGGGACATCCCGTGTCCTCACTATACTTCTCATTGTAGAGTGTCCACGTCCGCTTCCAGTTCGTCGGCTCTTCTTTGTACCAACGAATGACGTCGGAGATGCATTTGTGGAACTTGCTCTTCGTGGGAATTGTCTTGAGTCCTTGCTCTACAATAGTCAGGACATCGTTCTCGACAAATGCTGCCGCATACATCGCTCCCATGAAGACGCCGCCATACCAACCGTCGCCGTAGTTCATGAGGTGTCCCACTTTGTCAGAAATCTTTGAGGCAGCATTGGGCATTCCTGGCGACATCAGGCCAGCGAAGTCGCTTTCGATTTGATAGTCGATGCAGTCTGCATGGGGATTGTTCTTCCAATAACCCGACTGCGGAGGCATAATGCCCTGCATGATGTTGTAACGTGCCTGCTGATTGGCATGCCAGAGAGGGTAGGGAGCATAGGCAAAGGCCTTTGCCATCGACTCTGCCGAAGCGTCGAGACCTTCCTCGCAGAACACTTTGACGAAGGTCAGGTCCATATAGACGTCGTCGAAAAGGCCAGGGAAACGGTCGTAATGGAATTGCAGATGATGCTCGGGATAAGCAATCTCCGTGTCATCAGGTATCATGACACCACGATAGCAGAACTCGGTGGGCCCGCCATAGGCGCAGCCAATCGTCTGTCCTGCCCAACCGCCTTTAATCTTGTCGAGCAGCACATCGCGGCTCATGGTCAACAAGGGTCGAGCAGCAAGGGGCGGAGAACAAAATAGGAGTAGCGCAAAAACCACTACTCCCACTCTTTTATGGAAGAGAGGAAACGTATTCATTAATTAGTTTTCTCCCCTTTGGGGGAGACAGAGGGGGCCTTACTTCATCTTCGAAACAACCCAGAGAATGATGACTGCACCTACGACAGCGCAAATCAGTTCTCCGATCCAGCCTGCTACGCTGATGCCGAGAAGACCGAACAGCCAGCCGCCGAACATGCCGCCTATGATGCCCAGGAAGAGGTCGAGAAGCAATCCCTTGCCTGTGCCGCTCTGTAGCTTACTTGCGATGAAACCAGCCAAGATGCCGGTAATGATACCAATGATAAGTCCTTCCATAGTTTTAAGGTTTTTAGTAGGAAGTTAAAGGAGTTAAGGGAGTTATCGCTCGCTGGGCTCGCTGGGAAGTTAAGGACGTTTGCAATGGATGCAGCTATTGTCTTTAACTCCTTTAACTCCTTTAACTTCTTTAACTCCTGTGTGTTTTTTTACAGATTATTCTTCTCGATGTCCTTGAAGTACTTGTATGTGCCATGCTTCAACTCGTCGGTAGCTGCTTCGTCGCAGACGATGATGGCATGGGGGTGCATTTGCAGGGCGCTGATGGTCCATTCCTGGCTGACTGCACACTCGATGGCGTGCTGCAGGGCACGAGCTTTGTTGTGACCGTTAGCCACGATGAGCACTTCCTTTGCGTCCATCACAGTGCCGACGCCGACTGTCAGAGCCGTCTTGGGCACCTTGTTCACGTCGTTATCGAAGAAGCGGCTGTTGGCGATGATGGTGTCTGTGGTGAGGCTCTTCACGCGAGTGCGGCTCTGCAGAGAGCTGAAGGGCTCGTTGAAGGCGATATGTCCGTCGGGACCGATGCCGCCCATGAAGAGGTCGATACCGCCTGCAGCCTTGATGGCAGCCTCATACTGAGCGCATTCTGCCTCGAGATCTTTGGCGTTGCCATTCAAGATGTGAACATTCTCCTTCTTGATGTCGATGTGAGAGAAGAAGTTGGTCCACATGAAGCTGTGGTAGCTCTCGGGATGCTCCTCTGGCAGTCCCACGTACTCGTCCATATTGAAAGTTATGACATTCTGGAAGGAAACCTTGCCAGCCTTGTACATCTCGATGAGGTGCTTATAGAGGCCGAGGGGTGAGGAGCCGGTAGGGCAACCCAGCTTGAACGGCTTTTCGGGTGTAGGCTTTGCAGCATTAATTTTAGCAGCGACATACTCAGCAGCCCAGCGGCTCAGGTTCTGATAATCAGGTTCAATGATGACTCTCATAGTTTTGATGTGTTTTGATTGTTTTGTAATACTTGTGTTATCCATTAAGTTTTACAATGCAAAGGTACGATAATTAATTAAAAATTGAAAATTAAAAAATAAAAAATTATTTGTTGAAGCCCCTTTTTTTGTTTTGAGTCAATTCGGAACTTCTACTTGGACATCGTGTGCCGTTGTTAAACTCGACTGTTGTCGAGCTAAATCTTCACATGAGAAACTCAACTTCTCTGCAGAAGCTTTAGCTCGACGCTAGTCAACTTTGCGAACTTCTCTGCAGAAGTTTTTGCACAACGCCAGTCAACTTCGCCAACTTCTCTGCAGTCTTTTTTTTTGTTTCCTCAAAATTAAGTATGTGGCAAGGACGTTTTTTTATGCAAAAAGCTTTGATGCTTATGAAAAAAAGTGTAACTTTGCAGTCTGAATTAATGTATAACATCTAAAATAACAAACAATCATGAAATTCCTGACTGACGAGAAACTCGTTATCGTTGGTGCCGGTGGTATGATCGGCTCTAACATGGTGCAGAGCGTGCTGATGCTCGGCCTCACTCCAAACATTTGTCTGTATGACATCTACGAACCCGGCGTGCATGGCGTTTACGACGAGATGTGCCACTGTGCTTTCCCTGGCGCAAACATCTCCTACACCGTTGACCCCGCTGTGGCTTTCACAGGTGCTAAGTACATCATCTCCAGCGGTGGCGCTCCCCGTAAGGAGGGTATGACCCGCGAAGACCTGCTCAAGGGCAACTGCCAGATTGCAGCCGAGTTCGGCGAGAACATCAAGAAGTACTGCCCCGATGTGAAGCACGTGGTCGTTATCTTCAATCCAGCCGACGTGACAGCCCTCACCGCTCTCATCCACTCTGGCCTGAAGCCCAACCAGCTCACTTCCCTCGCCGCCCTCGACTCAACCCGCCTCCAGCAGCAACTCGCTCAGGAGTTCGGCGTACAGCAGGACAAGGTTACGGATGCCTTCACTTATGGCGGTCACGGCGAACAGATGGCAGTCTTCGCTTCGAAAGCAAAAATCGACGGCAAGCCCCTCAGCGAGCTTCCCCTCTCTGCAGAGCGTTGGGCTGAAATCAAGCACATGACCACTCAGGGCGGCTCGAACATCATCAAGCTGCGCGGCCGTTCTTCATTCCAGAGCCCCGCTTATCAGGCTGTCAAGATGATTGAGGGTGCTATGGGTGGCGAGCCCTTCAAGTGGCCTGCAGGTTGCTACGTGAACTGCGACAAGTGCGGCTATAAGAATGTTATGATGGCAATGCCTACCGTTATTGACAAGGACGGCGTTCACTTCACTGCTCCCGAAGGCACCGCAGAAGAGATGGCAGCCCTCCAGGCTTCTTATGAGCACTTGCAGAAGATGCGCGACGAAATCATCGAGCTCGGCATCATTCCTCCCGTAGCAAACTGGAAGGAAGACAACGTCAACCTCTAATACGCGCGTACATTATATATAATTATATAGGGACTGAATACAAATTTGTTCAATAAGCCACGGATTGCACGAATTACACGAATCCTTCCGCTGACCAGGTAAGTTGCAGATGTCTATTCGTGTGATTCGTGTGATTCGTGGCTGTTTTTTATAGTACCATGAAGCAGACATCCGTTCTTTTGCTGTTCCTCTTACTGTCGCTGCACACCTTCCCTCAGAGTGTTATCTTTCCGCAAGAGCGGCAGGCAGGCGCAGCCACAGCGTCTGTTGCTGACGGCACATACACACTTGCCAACGACTTGTTGTCTGCTTCGTTCACCCATGCCGACGGCCGACTGACCTTTGGCGGCTGCGAGGCGATGGGGTTGAAGCCAAGCGACGACCTCTTCAGCATCCGCCTTGGGAGCGGCACAGAAGTGGCTTCATCGGCTATGACCTTGAAAGGCGTTGAGGCAGAAGAGCTTTCAGCCGACGCCTCCGCCGCGAAGGGGGCGCTGAAGCTCCCCGGTAAGAGCATCAAGGCAACCTACACCTACGGCGACCTCTCGCTGACGTGGCGGGCCGTGCTGCGCGACGGCTCCCACTATCTGCGCACCGAGCTGGAGCTGACAGCCGTGAGGGATGTGGCCATGAATGCCGTCATCCCCATGCACTACACCGTTGATAACAGCAGCAGCGAGCAGGCTCCTGCCGTCGTCGGCAACACGCGGGGAGCCGTTATAGCCAGCGACAAAATCTTCGCCGGCCTTGAGACTCCGATGGGCAAGAACAGCATCGTGGGAGCCATGAATGCAGCTCCTTTTGTCTATGACCGATGGTCCGGCACGACCTTCAGCTGGCTGCCCGGTTCAGAGACGCCGCAGGGCATCCTCAGTCTTGGCTTGGCTGCAAGCGCCGTCTGCGGCACGCAGGGCTATCTCGGCCTCTTGGAGAGCGGCAAGCAGACCGTCACCTTCCAGTACACCAGCGGCAGCCATCGCCTCGACATCGCTGGCGTTGACATCATCGACCTCGATGGGAACGTCGTGGCTCACGACTATCATAAAGGCTATACGGGAGGGGCGAAGTCGAGGAATGTATATACACTCAACATCCCTGCCGCAGGCTACTACCTCGTCCGCTACTTCCGCGACACGCAGACAGACGCCATCAGCGGCACGTGGAACAGCAACGGCACCATCACCTGGAGCTGCGAAGTGATTGCTCCGGAACTGGTCTTCGACGGCCACACCGAAGCCAACGTCCTGCCGGAGAGCAGCGGCTCGGCCTCGTCCCTGCCCTCGTTGCTTCCCGTAGGCGGCACGCGTACCGACTCGTGGAACACCTCGTCATGGACGACACCATCCGCCGTGCCTGCACGCATCAACGAACTTGGCTACACGTCAGACAGGATAAAGATGATGTCGAAGCCCGTCAGCTTTGCCCGAAGCGGCGGCCACTTCTCGGCGCAGTTCATGTATGCTTCCGGCTATCACGGCCTTACCATCGCCGGCGTAGAGCTGGCTGATGCCGACGGCAACGTGGCGGCTTCCGACTACCACAAGGGCTTCTCCGGTTCGGCCAAGACAGACAACGTCTATAGCTTCACCGTTCCGGCAGCAGGCTCCTACGACCTCCGCTATTATGTCGTGCTCAATCCCGACGGTAGCGACAATACATCGTCCGGCAACATCAACCTCAACTACGTCAAGAACGAGTACCTGCACCTCGCCGCGCCTACAGAGACGGAAATCCTTGGCGAATGGAGCAGGCAGACCACGCTGGCAAAAGGCAAGACATGGAAGGTAGGCGCCGTGGTCGGCCTCATTGCTCCCGGTCAGGCACGCCGTTCCTTCCTCTGCTACAGCGAGCGCGAAAGGGCCGTGCCTTGGCGTCCTTTCCCGATGTACAATTCCTGGTTCGAACTGAACATCGACCGCAACAACGACCCGAACTACACCACGAACTTCAACGAGGCACAGTGCCTCGAAGTCCTCGACCAATGGAAGTTGCACCTCTTCGACAAGTACGGCGTAGGCATCAGCACCTTCATGTGGGACGACGGCTGGGACGAGTATGGAACGTGGCAGTTCAACCCGAACTTCCCCGATGGCTTCCAGAAACTCAGCGACAAGGCTTGGAGCATGGACTCGCAGATTGGTGCATGGCTCGGCCCGGTGGGTGGCTACGGGCAGAGCGGCAACTACCGTCGCAACTACTGGAACGGCAAGGGCGGCATGCAGCTCTCCAATCCGGCCTATTACAACGTATTCCTCGACCGAACCAGCTTCATGCTCAACAACTACCACTTCAATTACTTCAAGTTCGACGGCATCAGCGGCCAGTTCAGCGCAGTCGGGCCGGATGCCGGCGCGACGGGCGAAGAGAATGCCGAGGGCATCATCGACATCGAACAGAAGCTTCGCGAGGTGAAGCCCGACGTGTTCCTCAACACCACCGTCGGCACCTGGGCGTCGCCCTTCTGGTTCCAAGTGACTGATGCCGTCTGGCGTCAGGAGAACGACTGGGGCACAGTGGGCAACCAGGGCAACAGCCGCGAACAATGGATTACCTACCGCGACCGTCTCGTCTATCAGAACTTTGTTCAGAACTCGCCCCTCTGTCCCATCAACGGCATGATGACGCATGGCTTCATCCTCTCCAAGTACGGCGGTGGCATTGCCAAGATGAGCACTGCCTATGCCGACGTCTTGCGTGAGTTGCGCTGTGCCTTCGCCTGCGGAAGCGGCATGGTGGAAGTATATGCCGACTTCTCGCTGATGAACAGCATCGGTGGCGGCCGCCTCTGGAAAGACCTCGCCGACTGCATCCGATGGCAGAAGGAGCAAGAAGATGTCCTGCCCGACGTACATTGGGTGGGCGGCAACCCGTGGGACGGCAGCAAGGCCAACGTCTATGGCTGGGCAGCCTGGAACGGCGAAAGAGCCACGCTCGCCCTCCGCAACCCGTCGGCCTCCGTCCAGACATTCACGACGACACTGCGCGAGGCGCTCGAGATACCCGATTACATCCACACCAGCCTCACCCTGACCGACGCCTTCAGCCAAAGTACTCTTAGCGGACTTCCTGCAGGTACACCCATCGACATCGACACGCCCCTGACACTCCGCCTTGCCGCCTCGTCCGTCTATATATATAATGGTACGGACGACCTCATCACGGGCATTGGCACCATACAGCCTGCCCCCGGCGCTGAAACGGTAAACGGCAGGAGGACGAATGACGAATGCTACGACCTGCTCGGGCGCAAGCAGGCCAAGCCGCAGGGAAAAGGCATCAACATCATCTCCGGCAAGAAAATTGTCTTCCACGAGTAGCACAAGCCGACGCTTGCTGTGGAAAGCTCGATGCTTGCAGTTGTAAGGGCCGATGCATGCTGAGGGAAAAAAATGCCCCTCATGAGGCTATTTTCAGGCCCTCAGGTGACGTATGAGGTCGCTTAATGTAATTTTTCCCTAAAAAGCTTTGTCAATTCAAAAAGTATGTGTAATTTTGCGCCGCATTTTCGCTACATAAACAAATTAACTAATTAAAAACAACAAAAAAAGAAACAATGATTGTAGTATCCGTAAAAGAAGGTGAGAACATCGAAAGGGCTCTCAAGAAGTTCAAGCGTAAGTTTGAGAAGACCGGTGTCGTGAAGGAACTCCGCGCACGTCAGCAGTTCGACAAGCCCTCTGTTCTGAAGCGCCTCGCTATGGAACGTGCTGTCTATGTACAGAAGCTCCATCGCGTAGAAGATTAAAAAGTCCTTAAATTTTTGACTTTTCTCTTTGGATTGTCAGAAAAAAGCGTTACCTTCGCAGAAGAAAACTAAGCGAAGTGCGTGAATTGGATTGAAGACTTCATAGATTACCTTAGGTTCGAGCGGAATTATTCCAGCAAGACAACCGAAAGTTATCAAGCCGACTTGGAAGCGTTCAAGCGGTTCTATGAAGCAATTGACAGCGACATCAACTGGGCAGAAATGCCGGCCGACATCGTGCGGCAGTGGGTGGTGGAGATGATGGACAAAGGCAATACGGCCACAAGCGTTCGCCGACGTCTCAGTTCGCTTCGCTCCTTCTACAAGTTCCTGTTGCGTCGAGGTTTGGTCGACAAAGACCCCGTGCACAACATGCCTGGTCCGAAGGTGGAGAAGAAACTGCCGGCTTATGTCCGTGAGAAGGAAATGGACAGGCTCTTCGATAGCGACTTCTTCAGCGACGACTACCAAGGGTTTCGCGACCGCATGATTCTGCTCACATTCTATTCCACAGGCATACGACTCTCAGAACTCGTAGGTCTCGACGATAGAGATGTTGATTTGGATCAGATGCAACTCAAAGTCACAGGCAAACGCAACAAACAACGCATCATCCCTTACGGAGATGAGTTTGGCGACAGCCTGCGGCAGTATCTTGCAGAACGCGATGCTTTCGCAAAGCAGTTCGAAGGGAGCACAAGCCTCTTCCTCGACGAAAGGAACGGACAAAGAATGACTCCCGCCAAGGTGCGCAACCTCGTCAAGAGGTACTTGTCGATGGTCACCACACAGCAACGCAACAGCCCACATGTGCTTCGGCATACGTTCGCCACAGCAATGCTCAACCATCAGGCCGACCTGCAATCCGTCAAGGAACTGCTCGGGCACGAAAGTCTGTCAACAACTGAAATCTATACGCACACCACTTTCGAGCAATTGAAAGAAATGTATAACCAGGCTCATCCTCGAGCCAAAACAAAAGGAGGTAACTATGGAAATTAAAATTCAGGCAATTCACTTTGAGGCAACAGAGAAGTTGGAGAAGTTCATAGAGAAGAAACTCTCCAAACTCGCAAAGTTCAACGACGAAATAGGAAGGATAGAGGTGTCACTTAAGGTTGTAAAACCTGAGACCGCAATGAACAAGGAAGCCGCCCTAAGAGCAATGCTGCCAGGCACCGAATTGTTCGCTCAGGAAACATGCAACACATTCGAAGAAGCAATCGATCAAACAGTGGAATCTTTGCTGCGGCAAGCTTCCAAATATAAAGAAAAGCAAAAAAATCGTTAAAAAAACAACGAAACCTTTTGCTGGTTCAAAAAATATGTGTAATTTTGCAGCCGATTGGGCGTCTTTCGTACGCCTTTTGGCTGTAAATCGCCTCTTTAGCTCAGTTGGCCAGAGCACGTGATTTGTAATCTCGGGGTCGTTGGTTCGAATCCGACAAGAGGCTCAGCAAACCAGGAGTGGTGGCTGAATAGAAGCACGAAAGGGTGGTTACCAGAGTGGCCAAATGGGGCAGACTGTAAATCTGCTGGCTTT
>OCVV011244191.1_pt1 | contig 29427 bp, 24 predicted proteins | sample 1539721 | NCBI WGS metagenome assembly OCVV01 (sample SAMN02144230, study PRJEB22623) | gut metagenome | biome: sheep rumen | host: Ovis aries | place: New Zealand | reverse complement strand
CCTGAGCACGGCGATGACGTCCGACTTCTTCGCCGACACGTTCTCCTGGATGTGGTCGGCCAGCTTCTCCAGGTCCCAGTAGCCCAGGCACTTCGCCCGTGCATACCACTTACCCACGTTCACACTCTTCGGATTGTTCTCCTGTCGGAGTTGATAAAATACTGGCATAATACTAAATCCTTTCTTTAAAACATTTGTTATCCTGATTGCGGAGACCACTTTCGCACGTGCTTTTCATCAACATTCTCCGCCTAATATTGATACTGCAAAGATACAAAATATTTCCCATATATGCAAGCATTTACGCAATTATTTTTAAAGTTTTTCTTTAAGTATTTAATACTTTTGTTTTCATTTGAAAAAGAGGGGGGACAAGGGGACAAAGGGACAGACTTTTCGAAGCTCGCACAAACAATGGTAAAAACTAAAAGAATAGCATATGATAAGATGAGAGATAAGAGAATAGAGTCTATCATATAAAAGTGTACCGGAATTATGCTTTTGTATGAGTAGTGGTATTGACTTGTGTGTATGTTTATTTTTTGTTGTCCCCCTGTCCCCTTTGTCCCATGTTCGCTCGTCTGTGTAGTGACAGTTCTAGTTCGGGATGAATGAGCCGAGTAGTCATGTTGATGAACTTATTGCCGCAGGCTAATGGAGGTGTTCTTTTTATGCTTACCACTTCTTATTTTTTTGATAATTATCTTGTTGATTGTTTGCGTAATTCAGCTTTTTTTTGTACCTTTGTAGCGATAATAAGAACTGCTGTAGAGGCGGCAATTCTCCTTAAATTTAATTAAAAATTCTTTTATGTATAAGATTGGTTTTCAGGTTGACACAGCTACAAAAACGTGTGTCAAAATCATGGTTCCAGTGGGCAGCGAAGCCGAATACAGGGCTTGGCGCAGTAGTGAGCAGAATCTTGCGATACTCGATGAAGTAGACAAGATGTATGCCAATTATCGTTATCAGGCTTCAGTGGGGGCCGACGAGCTAACTCTAAAACAGCTGAAGGAGGACATCGATGATAAAAAAGGTAAGCTTGTCCAGTTCAACTATTCGTGTATTCCCGGTGCTGACATGCGCCTGAAGGGCAGCACTCTTCTCTCACCTTACGTCGGCATGGATGTTGACTTTGACGTAACCGATCCTCATTTCGAAGAGAAGATGGCCCATGCTCCTCAGCGTATCATAGGCATGGCCGACCAGTTGGGGCTGGGTATGCTGGAGCGCAGCGCCGGTAAAGGTTATCATTTGGCATTCCGTCGTCGTTTGGAATTGAGCCAGGAAGAGAACCTGAAGTGGGCTTCTGAACTTATTGGGTGCAAATACGATGAGGGTGCAAAGGACATCACCCGGGTATTCTTCTCAACAAGTTCGAGCGACAAGGATCTGCTCTATCTCAGCCCAGACATGTTCTCGGAAGATGCCAACAAGCCCGTAGAAGGCTGCGGTGTGCCATCGAGCGTGTCTGTTCAGACATCAGCAGGCAGTTATGTAGCCACAACAACCGCTCAGCCGAAGGTTCAGAAGACACTCACCATCACTCCCGATCCTTCAGCTCATTTTTATCAGGGCTTCTCCTTCAAGGAAATCATCGATACCTACTGGAAGCTCTACAACGACGGAATAGAGCCTAACGAAGCCGACCATAACCGCAACACGCTGACCTTCGAACTGGCTCAAGATCTGCGCTGCATTCGTGAATTCAACGTTGAGAGCGTGATGCAGGTTATCCCCATCTACGACGGACTGCCTGTCGACGAATGGCATACGGCCATCGTCAACGCCTGCAACCAGCCCCGCAAGGGCATGACCTACCGCACGCGTCAGGTGATTGCAGAGTTGAAAAAGACGAAGAACGATGGCTCGATGCCGTGGGGTATGGCTTCAGCAACACCTCCGAAGCTGAACAGCCGCATGCCGGAACCCCTCCGTAAAATTGCGGCTCTGGCTCCCGACCATCTGAAGACCACCGTCTCGGAGGGAGTGTTTGCCGCTCTGGCAACCCACCTTCACGGAGTGACTTTCGAGAGCATCGACGGCAAGATTTGCGAACCAGCCATGATGCAAATCATCATCAACCGTCAAAGTAGCGGTAAGGGGTGTGTTGACGATCCTATAAAGTGCATTAACGAAGACCTACTGCGCCACGACGAATCCGACAGAATGCGGGAGGACGAATGGAAACTGAACAATCCCTCTGGAGCCAAGAAGAAGGAGAAATTCCCTGACGACATCTACATACAGACGTGCCAGTCAGACATGACTCACGCAGGATTCGTGAAGCGCCTGATGCAATGCAACCGTAACGGCGGTCGCCCCATTTTCATCCACATGGTGGAACTGGACGAAATCACGGCCCTATCAACCAATGGCAAGAATGATGTCACTCGCATCATCAGAAAGGGGTTCGACCGCAGCCCCTACGGCCAGGAACGTGCTGGTAGCGAAAGTATCTCAGGAGTTGCACCTCTGCGTCTGAACTTTACCGCAGCCACCACCCCTGTTCGTGCCCTCAATATGTGTCAGTCGTGGGTTGCCGATGGCTCTTTGTCACGCTGCAACCTGATTACTATCGATTCTGCTGATAGCGATGTGAGGATGAAATACAAGCCGTGCACTCAGGGCTACAAAAACTCCATCACGCCCTATATTGAACGCTTGAACAATGCCTCAGGGCTTATTCGCTGCAAGAAAGCTTACCAACTGGCAGAACGTCTGATGGAGGTACTGTTGGATATGGGTGCCGGTACCGATAGTGACACTATCAAGACTTTTGCACCCCGCGCCGTCACCATTGCCTACTGGAAAGCAATGATACTCTACATCATGTCAGGAATGAAATGGTCGAAGAGCATCGAAGAATACGTGGAATGGTCTTTGAAACGCGACATATGGGTCAAACTACACTTCTTCGGCAGGAAACTCGAAGAGGACCTGGAAGCAGAGAACAATATGCAAACCTACCACCCGAAAAACATTCTTGAAGTACTGCCAAGTCCCTTCGATGAGGAAGAATTCAAGCAGAAGCGTGCTATGCTCGGATTGAAGGGCAACCACAAAGAACATCTCAAGAAGCTGCGCCAGCGCAAGAAGATAGACTTTGACGATACCATTCAGAAGTTCGTCATCATTCATCCTGACAAAATGTAACACATCTTTGCCTGCATCTTCCAATTATTGGGACAGGGGGACAGAGGGACAACCTCTTTTTTCTCCCTGTCCTTCATTTATTTTGAGAAAATATCGCTTTAAAATCTCTTTTCTTTTTCCGTTTCAAAATAATTTAGTAATTTTGCAGGGTGAACATCGAATAGTGTGGCATTTACGGTTCCCCGTATATTTAGCCGCCATCAGCCTTGGGGCAGCGGTGTTACTTTTCGTGGGAAATAATAAAAGAAGCGTTATGCTCGTCTTGTATCTAGAAACCTGAGAAATTTCAAAGTACGACAAGAGAACATGATGGCTTCCGCGTGTATGCGTGGAATGTTGTCGATATCTTTCGTACAGGGTTTCTCAGGACCACTAGATGAAGATGTGAATACAGTTCCACGCTTCTTCATGTTGATAATTATAGTCACTTAGGGGCTGGGGGACTTACGTGAAAGAAATGAAACCAAGAAATTTTCTATTTTGTTTGTCGCTTCTATTAGCAGCAACCTTGAATGCCCAGACTATTTTGAAGGGTGACATGAACAATGACCAACAGGTAACGATCGCTGACGTTACTTCGCTGGTGAACGTGCTTCTGGGTAAGACCTCGCAGGAGTCTATTTGTGTTAGCGATAATCCTTATAAAGTTGATAACAGCTTGGTTATCGGGACATGGATTGCGCCCGATAATTCGTCATTAACTCTTAACGAAGATGGAACAACTACATATAATAATGCTTCAACTTACAAGTTTCGTCCCTTTCAGGGAGTTCTTACGTTATATGATACTACGAATACCCCTATCAAGGCGATAGTGCTTAATGAAGTGACTGAAGATTATTTAATAGAAGCAGATTATGCAAATAACAGGTTTATTAAATATACAAAGAATTTGAATGCACAAGAAGAACCAAATCTTTATGGATATTATGATCTTGGTTTGCCTAGTGGCACTTTGTGGGCCACTTGCAACATTGGAGGCTCTAGTCCTGAAGAGTATGGTGACTCTTTTGCTTGGGGTGAAACGGAAGGACGTAATAGTGGAAAGTCAACATACGATTGGAGTTCTTATAAGTGGTGTAAGGGAAAGTATAATACACTGACTAAATATTGTAGTAATAGTATTTATGGGTACGATAGCTTCATCGATGATAAAACCGAACTCGATTTAGAGGATGATGCCGCATATGTAAACTTGGGCCCCAACTGGCGTATACCGAGCCTCGAGCAGTTCCGAGAACTAATATGGGGTAAATATACCACTATCAAATGGATAAATATGAATGGGTGTGAGGGACTTAAAATAACGAGTAAAAAGAATGGCAACTCTATCTTCCTTCCTGTCGACAGAAGCCGAGATGATTTGGCCTGGGGAGATGCAGTTGGCCAATACTGGACACGTTCGCTTGATACAACCCCGTCAAACGCTAATTGTTTTTCGTTTAGTTCAGATGAATCCCAAACTCGAACGGAACTTGAACGATTCGAAGGATGCTGTATACGCCCAGTGTATGTACCAGAATAGTGCATTCCTCTTTAAGTTTCTTTTGTTTTACGATAGTTTTATAAGCTATAGCAAAGAACAATTGTATATGAGTTGATTATCTTTAGTCACCTCGCTGGTGAACGTCATTCTGGGGAAATAGAGGGTCATAAACATTCTTACCTTTGCACCCGCATGGATTGGGAAGCGTTCAAGAAAAACCAGGCATTTGCGGGGCCTACGAAACCCTCGATGCATAGGCGACGGGTGGGGCACGACTACCAGTCGCGACGCATCTATCTCATCACGATGACCGTGGAGGGACGAAGGCCTCTGCTGGGCCGGCTCGTGGGTGAGGCGCATGCTGCTGAAGGTTCGGAGGATGCGCCACGCATCGTAGCTACGGAGCTGGGACAGCGCGTCAGCGACTGCTGGTGGGACATTGTGCGCTATTACCCTGACATCAGGCCTCTGGCTCTGCAGCTGATGCCCGACCACCTGCATGGCATCCTCTTTGTGCAGCAACACATGGAGGTGCACATGAGCCAGGCCGTGAAGGGCTTCAAGACTGGCACCAACAAGATTTACAGGGAGCTGTTGCCCTCCGTTGCGACAATGTCGCAACAAAGACAAGAGGACATGGGGGGCTACCGCCACAAGGGGTTCCTTTGGTCTCCCGGCTTCAACGACCACATCCTTGAGGACGCTGGCGAGCTGGACAGGTGGTTTGAGTACCTGCGTGACAACCCGAGGCGGCTGGCCATCAGGCGTGCGCATGCCGACTACTTCCGCGTGCGCTTCAATCTCGACATCGATGGACAGGCGTATGCCGCCATTGGCAATCGTTTTCTGCTGAACCATCCTCAGAAGATGCAGGTGCAGCTGTCAAGGCGTTTTAACGACGAGGAGATCAAGCATGCCGTGGACTACTACCTTGCGCTCTCGAAGATGGGCTATGTGCTGGTGTCGCCTGCGATCTCGAAGGCCGAGCAGGCGGTGATGCGTGCCGCCCTCGATGCCCGTAGGCCGATAGTCTTCATCACGCCGTGGGGCTTCAACGACTTCTCTCACCCGGGCCATCAGTATTATGAGGCATGTGCTGAAGGGCGGTTCCTCATCTTGGCCCCTTGGCCGCACCAGAACCGCAAAATAGCTCTGACACGCGATATGTGCCTCGCCTTGAATGGTATGGCGAAGAACATTTGCGAGGCCAATAACGGCAAATTTTAGTTGCCATCCAAGTTTTTCCCTTTTTTTTCTTTCGGGGAAAGAATATATGAACTCTTTTTTGTACTTTTGCAGGCGGAAATAATGAAAAAAGAAATGGAGATGAGAGATATGGAGCAGATGGATGCACGATATGAGTTGTACGACTTCAGGCCGGAGAGCCCTGACTATGTGCGGATGATCAGTTCGCAGGCGGGCATCATGCCTGACTATAGTGAGGAACGGCTGCGCCTGCTGCGCAGCTCGGGAGCTGCCTCTGGGGGCTACGGAGCTGCCTCGGAAGTTACCGGGACTGCCTCGGAAGTTACCGGGGGAGAGGCGCGGAAGGTGCTGCGCGTGGGCATCTTTGCCGACGACATGCCGCAGAACATCGTGACGCGGGTATATAACTACCAGCTGGACGTAGTGTGGCTAAAAGGCGCAGAAAGTCAGGTGATGATTGACAATCTGCGCCGTACGCTTGATCCTGATATACGCCCTGGTATTCAGATCGTGAAGGAACTGCCTGGGGCTTGAGCCACCCGCAGTTTTTGTCAGATGCTCAGTTCGTCGAGCACCTTGAAGAGTTTCTTGTCGAAGGGCTTGTCTTGCCTGATGGCTTCGGACAGCGGCACGTAGACCACTTCGTTGTTGCGCACGCCTACCATGACGTTGCGCTGGCCCTGCATGATGGCTTCGATGGCTCCGACGCCTGTGCGCGATGCCAGGATGCGGTCGTGGGCCGTAGGCGAGCCGCCGCGTTGCAGGTGGCCGAGGATGGACACTCGCACGTCGAACTGCGGGAACTCTTTCCTTACGCGGTCGGCGTAGTAGAGGGCGCCGCACTTGGGGCTTTCCGAGACGATGACGATACAGGAGCGCTTCGACTTGCGGATGCCGTGTTCCATGAATCGTGCGAGCTGGTCGGCGCGCGTCATGTCCTCGGGCACGATGGCTGCTTCGGCGCCGCAGGCGATGGCTGAGTTTTGAGCGAGGAAGCCTGCGTCGCGTCCCATGACTTCGACGAAGAAGATGCGCTCATGGCTCTGGGCGGTGTCGCGGATGCGGTCTACGCACTCCATGATGGTGTTCATCGTGGTGTCGTAGCCGATGGTGGAGTCTGTGCCGTAGAGGTCGTTGTCGATGGTTCCGGGCAGTCCGATGCAGCACACGTCGTATTCGCGTGCGAACTGCATGGCTCCGGTCAGCGAGCCGTTGCCGCCGATGACGACGAGGGCCTGTATGCCTGCTTGCTGCATTTGCTCGTAGGCGCGTGCTCTTCCTTCGGGCGTCGTGAATTCCTTCGACCGGGCCGTCTTCAGAATGGTGCCTCCCATGCCGATGATGCCGCTGACGTTTTCGGTTGTGAACTCCTGAAACTCACCGTTCATCAGTCCTTCGTAGCCGCGATAGATTCCAACGGGCTGATAGCCGTTGCAGATGGCGGCTCGGGTGACGGCGCGGATGGCGGCGTTCATGCCTGGCGCGTCGCCTCCGGAGGTGAGAATTCCTATTTTATGAATCTTTGCCATAGTATTGAGGGTAATTAATAAGGGCAGTCCTGTGTTAGCGGGGCTGCCCTTTTGTTGGGTTTGTGGAATTAGAGGATTGTCTTCACGGCTTCAAGCATGCCCTTCTCCTGGATGAGGTCGAGGTCTTTCTTGACGAGTTCGGCAAGGCCTTTCACGCCGTGCAGGTCTTCGCCCCAGATGAACTCGGCCGAGAGCACGCCATCGGTAACCTTCTGCGTGTCGCCCGTGGCCCAGAGGTCGCGGAGCAGCTGCATGATTTTCTCGTCGTCGTTGGGCACGATTTCGGCTCCGTCCTCGCGCACGCCGCCTTTGTAGTAGGTGATGATGGCTGCCAGTCCGAACACCAGTCCCTGCGGCAGCTCGCCCTTGCGCTCGAGATAGGTCTTGACGCCGGGCAGGTCGCGTGCCTGGAACTTGGGGAAGCTGTTGAGCATGATAGAGGTCACCTGGTGGTCGACATACGGATTGTTGAAGCGTTCGAGCACGTCGGCGGCAAACTTCCTGAGCTCGTCCATCGGGAGGTTGAGGGTCTCCATGAGTTCCTCGAACTGCACCTTGTGGATGTATTTTCCGAGCACGGGGTGGTTGCAGGCGTCGCGCACGATGTTGACTCCGCTCAGGTAGGTGACAGGCGAGAGCACGGTGTGCGGGCCGTTGAGGAGCGTGACCTTGCGCTCGTGGTAAGGCTTCTCGCTCTCGGCGATGAGCACGTGGAGGCCAGCCTTCTCGGCGGGGAACTCCTGGCGCAGTTCTTCGCACGTCATGTTCTCCGGACGCTCGATGACCCAGAGGTGGAAGATTTCGGCCTGCACGACGAGGTTGTCCTTGTAGCCGATCTTCTGCTGAATGTCGGCAATCTCCTTACGCGGGAATCCAGGCACGATGCGGTCTACGAGTGTGGCGCAGACGTAGTTGTACTTCGTGAACCACTCGCGGAATCCTTCGTAGTCCTTGCCGAGGTCTTCCTTCCAGAGGTCGATGTACTGGTAGATGCACTCCTTGAGCTTGTGGCCGTTGAGGAAGATGAGCTCGCAAGGCATGATGATGAGTCCCTTCGTGGGGTCGCCGTTGAAGGCCTGATAGCGGCGGTAGAGCAGCTGCACGAGTTTGCCGGGATAGCTGCTGGCGGGAGCGTCGCTGAGCTTGCAGGCGGGGTCGAAGGCGATGCCGGCCTCGGTGGTGTTGGAGATGACGAAACGAATCTCGGGCTGTTCGGCCAGCGCCATGTAGGCCCAGTTCTGGGTGTAGGGATTCAGGGCACGGCTGATGACGTCGATGCGCTCCAGCGAGTTGACGGCCTCGCCGTTGAGTCGCCCCTGCAGGTTGACGTGGTAGAGGCAGTCCTGGCCGTTGAGCCAGTCTACCATGCCGCGCTCGATGGGCTGTACGACGACAACGCTTCCATTGAAGTTGGTACGCTGATTCATGTTCCAGAGAATCCAGTCGACGAATGCACGAAGGAAGTTTCCTTCGCCAAACTGGATGACTCGCTCAGGCATCGTGCTCTTCGGCGCGAAGTGCCTGTTTAAAGGCATAAGTTTTTCCATGTTATGTTTCTGTTATCTGTTTGGTTTCTTGTTATTGCTGAACGTACTGCAAAAGTACTAAATAATTGTCAGTTAGGTGAACCATTAACCAACATTAACATGCGCGCGTGCTTCTGCCGCCCGTGGGGGGGCGGGCAGCAGGCTAACGGGCGCTGACGTACTTGTGGAGCGTCTTCCTCACGGCTCCGGCTCCGGCGAAGAGTTCGCGCACCATGCCTTCTATCTGCTCGCCCAGGCCTGCCTCGTAGAGGTTGAGTCCGAAGACATCCGAACGGCTGTAGAGCTGGCGCAGGCAGGAGTAGTCCTGGTCGGGCTTGCCCACCTCGAGCGGTGCCACGATGGCCTGCAGCTCGTCGAGCATGGGGTCGGGCGAGGGAGTGAACGGCTGCAGGTTGTCGTCGAGTCCCTTCAGGTAGCGGGCATAGCCGGCCAGCGTGAGGGGAATGAGCACGAGGTTCTGCATGTCGAGTCCGCGGGCCAGATATTTCTTGATGGTCTCGCCGAAGCGGATGGGCAGTTTTTGCGAGGTGTCCATGGCGATGCGCTGCGGGGCGTCGGGCATGAAGGGATTGGGCAACCGGCGGTTGATGACGGCTCCGATGAACTCGTAGGGGTTCAGCACACCTGGGTCGACGACGACGGGCATGGCCTCGATGTAGCCCAGCTTCTGGACGAACGGGCGCAGGTCTTCGTCGGCCATCTCTGCCGAGATGAGCGTGTAGCCCAGCATGCAGCCATAGATGCTCATAGCCGTGTGGAGCGGGTTTAGACAGGTGGTGACCTTCATGGTCTCGACCTTGTCGACCGTCTCGCGTGTGGTGTAGAGGGCTCCGCCCAGATGGAGTGGGGGACGGCCGTTGGTGTAGTGGTCCTCGATGACGAGATACTGCACCTCCTCGGCGTTGACGAAGGGAGCGGTGAACGTGTGGCGCTCGGTCTCGATGTAGTCGTTGTCCTCGAAGCCGTCGGCAGCCAGCAGCTCCTTCACCTTCTGATGGGGGCGGGGCGTAATCTTGTCGATCATCGACCAGGGGAAGGTCACCTTCGTCTCGTCCTTCAGATAGTCGAGGAAAGCGGCGGGAACAAGCTCCTCCTGGGCCCAGCGCTCGGCATAGGCCATGACGCCGGCCTTCACGCGGTCGCCGTTGTGCGAGCAGTTGTCCATGGACTGTACGGTGAGCGGCAGTTCGCCGGCGAGGAACCGCTCGAGGAGCAGGCGCGTGACCTTTCCCATGGCGAAGACGGGCTGCAGGCCGCGCTCCAGGTCGGCCTCGTTGTAGGAGTAGCCCTTCTCGGTGATGGTGAAGGAAATCATCTGCAGCGAGGGCTGGCGGAAGATGTCGACCAGACGCTGCCAGTCGGGGAACTGCGGGTCGGCCTTCAGCGCCTCGGTGACGCTGGCGACTACTTTCTTGCCGATGGTGCCGTCGGAGCAAAGCGACACGCTGAGCGAGAGATTGTCGTAGGGCGCATAGGCCTTGTCGATGACTTCGAAGTCGAACGTCTCGGCCACGATGACGCCTCGGTCGTACTTGCCCGTGTTCAGGGCGTCGTTGAGGATGGCAGCCGGGAAGGCGCGAAAGATGTTGCCTCCGCCGAAGTGCACCCACGTGGGTTCATCATGTGTCTTGCGACGAATGTCCTCGATATTGAATTTCGGAAGCTCATAGCCTTTCGCTTCCCACTCTGCGGCATTTAGCTGGCCGGACAGCAAGTCTGTTAATTTCATGTAAGATGATAAGAGTTATAGATTTTTTTCAGATATCTCAATACCTGATTTCCATCAGGCAGAGACGTGTTTCCTTGTTATTCTTGAAGAACGGAACATTAGGGCGTGATAATGCGATAGTTCCCACTCAGATGCATGAAAGCAAAGAGCCGGAGCAATCCCTCGTAATAGGCGTCGAAGTAACCGTCTTCAGCAGGTTCGTGGCGAGCATTCCACAAAGCGTTGACGAACTCTTTGCTGATGTCGTGAGAGCACATCACCGATGCTGCTGCCAGCGTGGCAGCAAGTCCGACGCTGTGGCGGAGCTTTCTGAATCCTCCTGCCTGCAGAATCTCGTCACCTTCAGGCAGCGTGCCGTCCACACGGTATTGGTCAACGTACGAGTCGATGCCTTGTGAATAGAAGAATTTCTGGATGGTCTCGCCATACTTCTGTTGCCATTCGCGGTCGGCACAGCTCCACTCGTAGTCGAGTGCCATGTTCATGGGCACACGCCACGAATCGTAGCGGAAGTTGTTGTTGCCGAAGCGGCGTGGGGTAGTGGCTTGCTGCTGTTGTGGTCTTCCTGGGAAGCGGGGCATTTGCATCTCGCTGCCGTCATACTGGCAGTTGTCGGCATTCAGTCCTGTCTTTTCGTTGATGGCCTTATGCAGAAACTCACGACTCTTTTCGGCACATTCTTTCCAGTAGTCGCTGCGTCCGTCGTCGGCCCACTTGGCCCACACCTCATAAAAAGCAGGAATGTGATAGCTGGGGTCGGTGAACCGTTGTCCGAAGCCATCGGGGGTAAAGGTGATGAGCTTCGTTGCAGGGTCGATGAGGTACATTGTTCCCCGTCTGTCGCCTCCCCATGGGCCAGGCTGCTCAACTTGGTACTCGCGCGGCTGTATGCTGCTCAGGATGTGTTGAGCCTCAGCCTTGTAGTCGATACCCGTTTGGTTGCCCCAGCGGTTGGAGGCAAAGAGTAGGGCGGTGATGTAGTAGAGCTCACCGTCGGAGGCTGCACCTTGGGCATTACGTGTGCCGTCGGTCTTGCAGCTCCAGGCGAAATAGCCTTCTCGGTTACCATTCTTATGCTGCATGTAGCGTTTGCTCCAGCGCCATAGCCGGTCGAAGATGTCCTTCTTGTCGAACTGCACAGCAATCATCATACCATACGACATTCCCTCTGTGCGAACATCGTGGTTCTTGATGTCGGAGATGTAGGCCAAGGAGTCGCCCACCTCGAAGTAAACCTTGTCGGGTCCGTAGAACACGTCGTGAAACACTTCACGCACTTTTGCGTCAACATCCTCAGGTTTATACCCCATCTCAACCAGCAGGTTGCGGTATCGGCCTGTTTTGAAGGCCCCTTCCTTCCAGGGGCCTTGGGCTGAACACGTCATCGATAGGGTGAGCCATAATGTGGCAATGAGTAATGTCTTCATTTTTTTCTTTTGTGTGGTGATGCTTGCAGTTTGGGGATTAGTCGAAGAATCCCGGCTGTTTGTACTCGATGCCCAGTTCGCGGTCGACGGTGGCCAGAATGCCCTGCACCTGTCCGAGGGCGAACATGCGGCCGAGCAGCGTGTAGCCTGCGTTGTGGCCGTGGCTCGACTCGTCCATGATGCCGCCGGGCTGGTCGGTGAACGTCATGCCGTGGTCTACTCGCATGGGCAGCCCGGGGTTCTCCTTTTCGAAAATGCGGCAGAGCTCGATGATATCGGCACGTCCGCCCAGATGCGATGCCTCGGTGAAGTCGCCGTTGGGGAAGATGTGGCAGGAGCGCAGGTGGACGAAGTGGGTGCGCGAGGCGAACTTGCGTGCCAGGTCTACCACGTTGTTGTAGGCTCCGGCCGAGAGGCTTCCGGCGCAGAAGGTCAGTCCGTTGTGCTTGTTGGGCACGGCGTCGAGGAACCACTGGATGTCCTCCTCGGTGCGCACGATGCGCGGCAGGCCGAGAATCTCGATGGGAGGATCGTCAGGATGCACGCACATGTTCATATCACACTCCTCACAGACGGGCATGATGGCCTCGAGGAAGTATTTCATGTTTTCGCGCAACTGCTTCTTATCGATGCCTTTATAGAGGTCGAGGAACTCGCGGAACTTCTGGACGGGTGCCTCGTCGTTCTCTGAGAAGTTGCCGCTGACGAAGCCCTGCGTCTTGATGACGATATTCTCCACCAGCTTGTGGTCCTTCTCGGGAGTCATGGTCTTAGCCAGCTCGTCGCACTCGGCAATCACGCTGCGGCCTTCGCCCCATCCCTCGGGGAAGCGGAACTGCTCCCACTCCTCGCGGGCACCTGGGCGCTTCAGGATGTAGATGTCGAAATAGGCAAACTCTGCATAGTTGAAATAGAGGTTCGTTGAGCCGTTAGGGTTCAGGTGGAGCAGGTCGGTGCGGGCCCAGTCGAGCACGGGCATGAAGTTGTAGCAGATGCAATGGATGCCTTCTGCCGAGAGGTTGCGCAGCGATTGCTTGTAGACTTCAATCTGGTAGTCGCGGTCGGGGCCTCCGTATTTGATGGTCTCGACGACCGGCAGACTTTCTACCACGCTCCAGCGCAAACCGTAGCTTTCGATGTACTCTCGCAGGTCGCGGATTTTCTCGCGCGTCCATACCTCGCCCAGAGGTACGTCGTGCAGGGCCGTGACGATGCCTTCTACTCCAATTTGTTTCAGCATGGCAAGCGTAATCTTATCGTTCTTGCCAAACCATCTCCATGTTCTTTCCATTTGTAGTATATATATTAATAATGTGTTAATTCAAAAGGCAGGGTGCCATCGTTGGGGGCGGGCTCTATGTCGAGCAGGCAGCAGATGAGACTATAGACGCACACGTTGGGGAAATGCGGCAACTGCAGGTGGGGAATGTCGGGGCCTATGGCGCGGAACATTGCGTGCATCTCCTGCAGGTTGGGGTCGTAGCCGTGGGTGCCGCCGGCATCGATAGGCTTGTCGTAGACCACATAGCCTATGTCGGGCAGTACCACAACATCGCCGATGCGCGGCGACGAGCCGTAGTGGAGGTAGGCGGGTACCTCGCTCTTGCGCCACACGCGGGCGTGGTCGATGGCCTTCAGGGCCTGGTAGATGGAGTCGGCACAACCGGCGTTAGCGTATATACATGCAGGAATCTCGCCTTCGATGCTCCTGACCCATTCGGCCTTCAGCAGCGGCTTCACGTTGACAACATGGGTGCTGTCGACCCATGCCATGCCGTGGTCGGAGAGCACGATGAGGTTGACGCTCTTCTGCAGTTTGTTGCGGCAGAGTCCGTCGTAGAGCCGTCTGACAAGCGAGTCGGCCATCATGACAGCCTGGCGCGTGCGCTTGCTCTGCGGTCCGAAGTGGTGGCCGTTGGCATCGGGCTGTTCCAGATAGGCCATGATGAGCTGCGGACGCTCCTCGGCAGGCAGGGCCAGCTGGGTCAGTATGCCGTCGATGCGCTGCTTCAGTCCGAGTCGGGGCTTGGCATCATAATTATAATAGGTGTCAGGGTGCTGGCCCATGATCTCGACATCAGACCCCGGCCAGTAGAAGACTGCCGTTCGCACCCCCTGCCGCTTGGCTGTGATCCAGATGGGCTCACCACCATAATACTTCGGATTGAATTTCTGCTCGGCATCCGACAGCGAAAACACTTCGCCGGTCTCGGTATCCATGAATCGGTTGGCGATGATTCCATGATGATCGGGATAGAGTCCTGTGGCCAGCGTGTAGTGGTTGGGGAAGGTCTTCGAGGGGAACGACGGAACGAGTCCTGATTCCACTCCATTTTCAGCCATGAAGTCGAACATCGGCGTGTCGTACCAGAAGGGATAGTCCCATCGGCAGCCGTCGAGTGAGATGACAATTGTAGTATTGCGCGCATTGCAAGAAAATGCACACAAAAATGAAATAGATAGTGTAAAAATAAGCCTTTTCATCTTCTTTCTTTACAAACTGCGAACAAAGTTACAAATTTTTTTGAAAAAAAGCGTAAAAAGATGCTTTATTTCAAATATTTTCAGTATTTTTGCATTGTCAAAAAGGTTTTTGTTTCCTTAAACAAATTTATTATGGCTAAATACAACATCACAGAGAAGAAAGAAAAAAAAGCTGCCTATCGGATGTTGGTGAGTGCACCCTTGATGGACGAGCTAAAGGAGAAAATACTTGATATCATCCTTATTCAGAAAAAGTTTAAGGATAAGAATTACTCAGCTAAGAGACTCGCAGAGGATCTGGGCACCAACACTCGTTATGTGTCGGCCGTGGTGAATGTGAAGTTCCACATGAACTACACTTCCTTTGTGAACAAATACCGAATTGACGAAGCGATGGCAATGCTGATGGATCAGCGCTATGAAGACCTGAGCATGGAGGAAATTGCGGATCTCGTAGGATTCTCGAATCGCCAGTCGTTCTATGCGTCGTTCTACAGGATTACCGGTACCACTCCGCGTGAATTCAAGAAGACTCACTACGAGCAGCATCCCGAGCTGATGGAAAAATCGAAGAAGAAAAAGAAGGAAAAGAGAGCTGCCGCAGCCAAACTCAAAAAGCATGCCCATGAAGATTCATGACTTTGAATACGTCGGTGAACGATTTGCTGATATTCAGGTACTGCGATATCGCCTGAATGGTTTTGAAGCACTTACTACCAACCAGAAACTATACATTTACTATCTCTCCCAGGCAGCCTTGTGTGGTCGGGACATCACGACCGACCAGCTTGGAAAGTACAACCTGCGCATCAGGAAACTGCTCGAAAGCGTCTACCTGCATTATCAGGGCAATCGTGAGACGGCAGCTTTCGGCGCTTTCCTGGAATACTTGAAGCGGGTGTGGTTCTCAAACGGCATCTACCACCATTATGGTTGCGAGAAGTTTGTCCCACAGTTCGGTGAGGACGACCTGAGGGAGTGGGTCGGCGCGATGGATGCGATCCTTTTGCCCCTGAGCGATGGCGAGACGACCGAAAGTCTACTGGCGGAGCTGGTGCCCGTCATCTTCAATCCCAACATACTTCCTAAGCGTGTCAACAAGGCCGACGGGCAGGATCTCGTCGAGACCTCGGCATGCAATTTCTACGAGGGCGTCAGCCAGGTCGAGGTGGAAGCCTACTATGGCTCCATGAAGAACGCGGCCGACGACTGCCCTCCCTCCTTTGGCCTGAATTCCAAACTCGTGAAGGCCGACGGAGCTCTGAAGGAACTGACCTGGAAGACCGACGGCTTGTATGGCGCTGCCATACGCCAGATAGTCTATTGGCTGGAGAAGGCGCAGGACGTAGCCGAGAACGACCAGCAGAAGAAGGTCATTTCCCTGCTGACGCAATACTATCGTACGGGCGACCTTCGCCTGTTCGACCAGTACTCCATAGAATGGCTGAAAGAACTCGATGGCGACATAGACTTCATCAACGGCTTCATAGAAGTGTATGGCGACCCGCTGGGACTGAAGGCATCGTGGGAGGGACTGGTGGAATACAAAGACAAGATAGGAACCCGCCGCACTCAGGCCATCAGCAGTAATGCCCAATGGTTTGAGGACCATTCGCCCGTTGACCCGCGGTTCAAGAAGAAGCAGGTGCGCGGCGTCACAGCCCACGTGATTTGTGCCGCCATGCTGGGGGGCGACGAATATCCCTCTACGGCTATCGGCATCAACCTGCCCAACGCCGACTGGATACGCGCTCAATATGGTTCGAAGAGCATCACTATCTCGAACATCACGGATGCCTACAACAAGGCAGCTCACGGAAACGGATTCAGCGAGGAGTTCGTGATTGACGATGCCACCCGTAGCCTGATCAATCGCTATGGCGACATCTGCGACGACCTGCATACCGACCTGCACGAATGTCTGGGACACGGCAGCGGACAGCTGCTGCCTGGTGTAGACCCTGATGCGCTGAAAGCCTACGGCAATACCATCGAGGAGGCGCGGGCCGACTTGTTCGGGCTCTACTACATAGCCAGCGAGAAACTGCTGGAACTCGGGCTCGTGCCCGACAGGAATGCCTACAAGTCGCAGTACTATACCTACATGCTCAACGGTCTGCTCACCCAAATGGTGCGCATTGAGCCGGGACGGCAAATAGAAGAGGCCCACATGAGAAACCGGGCCCTGATAGCCCGCTGGGCCTACGAGCATTCCAAGGGGGCTGTATCCCTGATTCGACGTAACGGCAAGACCCATCTGCTCATTAACGACTACAAGGCTCTGCGAGACCTGTTTGCCCAGTTGCTGGCAGAAGTGCAGCGCATCAAGAGCGAAGGTGACTTCGAGGCAGCCCGCCAGTTGGTAGAGAAGTATGGCGTGAAGATTGATGCCGACTTGCATCAGGAAGTCCTGGCAAGATATAAGCGATTGAACCTGGCACCCTACAAAGGCTTCCTCAATCCTTGGCTGAAGCCTGTGACCGATGCCGAAGGGAAAATCGTCGACATAGAAGTTGACTATTCGGAGACTTACGACGAGCAGATGCTGCGCTACAGTCGTGAGTACGGATTCTTGTAATGAATAATTATTGAAAGCCAACATGACAGACCAGACACACGAAAAACTGAAAAAAATCAAACAATCGTTTCGTTTGATGATGAACGGAGTGGCTTCACGTTCCATGCGCGACAAGGGGGCTGACTACAAAATCAACTGGGGCGTCAGCCTGCCAGACTTGCAGCAGATGGCCCTTGAGTATGGAAAGGACTACGAAATGGCCATCGAGTTGTGGAAGGAAGACATTCGCGAGTGTAAGATTCTTGCCACAATGCTGATGCCGCCCGAGCAGATGCCGGCCGAGATTGTAGACATCTGGATGGAGCAGACCCATTCGCAGGAGATGGTTGAGATGGCTTGTTTCCATCTCTATCAACACTTGGACTACGCCCCGGTACTGGCCTACCAATGGATGGCAGCCGAAGACGATTTGCATCAAATGGCCGCCTACCTGATTCTGGCCCGCATCTTTTCGCGCGGACAGGAACCCAATGAGCGGGGCATCAACGAATTTCTTGACCAGGCTGCATCGGCGCTTGAGAGCGAGTCGGCTGGTGTGCGCCATGCCGCGATGAATTGTGTGCTGCGCTTTGCCGATTTAGGCGAGGATTATGAAAAAATGGCGCGGAATGCGCTTTGTTTAGATTTTTTATAGATATGTAGCGCTCGAATGTGCTGGAAATTTAGTATTTTTGTGCGTCTTTAGAGTAATTGATTAAAAATGGATACTAAAATAAAAGCCCACGTAAGGCAAATACTTGAAGATTATCTTGTGGCCAACAAATGCCGCAGGACACCTGAACGCTATGCCATCCTGGATGCTATCTACAGCATAAAAGGCCATTTTACAATCAATGAACTCAACGACGAATTGCTGAAGAATAACTTCCGGGTGAGCAGGGCTACGCTCTATAATGCCTTGAAACTGTTCATCTCTATGCATCTTGTCGTGAAGCATATCTTCCCGAAAAGCATCAAGTACGAGGCTGGCTATCAGAATTCAACCCATTGCCACCAAATCTGCACGATTTGCTGGAAGTCTGAAGAGGTGAACGTGTCTTCGATAGAGGCTGCCGTGAACAAGATGCGGCTGAAGCGTTTCCACAAGGAGGGCTTCGTGCTGTACATATATGGCATCTGCCGGAGCTGTCAGAGCAAGGCAATCCATTAAAAGGAAAAAAATAATCAACTAATAGTCAGGATTCATGAATACAGGTAAAGTTGACGTTCTGCTGGGTCTCCAGTGGGGCGATGAAGGAAAAGGAAAGGTTGTTGACGTGCTGACGCCCCATTACGATGTCATCGCACGTTTCCAGGGTGGCCCTAATGCCGGCCATACACTCGAGTTTGAGGGTGAAAAGTATGTGCTCCGCAGCATTCCCTCCGGCATATTCCAGGGAGGAAAGGTGAATGTCATCGGCAATGGTGTGGTGCTGGCTCCCGACCTCTTTATGGACGAGGCTCGTGACTTGGAGCGCAGCGGTCATGAGCTGAAGTCGCGCTTGCACATATCGAAGAAAGCCCATCTCATTATGCCGACCCACCGGCTGCTCGATGCTGCCATTGAGGCTGCGAAAGGCAAGGACAAAGTGGGCACCACAGGCAAGGGCATAGGCCCCACCTATACCGACAAGGTGAGCCGTATGGGTCTGCGCGTGGGCGACATCCTCGACAACTTCGAAGAGAAGTATCAGGCCCACAAGGCGCAGCACGAGAAGACGTTGCGTGCGCTCGGTTTTACGGATTATGACATTACAGAAGTGGAGCGCAAGTGGATGGAGGGCATTGAGTATATGAAGCAGTTCCCCATCGTCGACAGCGAGCATGAAATCAACAACTTCCTGCGCGAAGGAAAGAGCGTGCTTTGCGAAGGCGCCCAGGGCACCATGCTCGACGTTGACTTCGGAAGCTATCCTTTCGTGACTTCCTCAAACACTATTTGCGCTGGAGCTTGCACAGGTCTTGGCATCGGCCCGAATAAGATAGGGAATGTCTATGGCATCATGAAAGCCTACTGCACACGCGTAGGATCGGGTCCGTTCCCCACCGAACTGTTCGACGAGACGGGTAAGCGCATCCGCGACCTGGGCCACGAGTATGGTGCTGTGACAGGACGTGAGCGTCGTTGTGGCTGGATCGACCTGGTGGCTCTCCGCTATGCCATCATGGTGAACGGTGTCACAGAACTGATCATGATGAAGAGCGACGTGCTCGACGACTTCGACACCATCAAGGCTTGCGTGGCTTATCGTCAGAATGGGGAGCGCATAGACTATTTCCCCTACAGCGTGGAGTCGGGTATCGAGCCCATCTACGAGGAACTTCCTGGCTGGCATTGCGACATGACCCACATGACGAGCGAAGAGCAATTCCCTCAGCAGTTCCGCGACTATGTGGCATTCCTGGAGCAGCAACTTGAAACACCGATTAAGATTATCTCTATTGGCCCCGATAGAGCACAAACAATATTGAGAAATGGCAAATAAACCAAGTATTCCCAAAGGTACGCGTGACTTTTCGCCTATCGAGATGGCGAAGCGTAACTATATCTTCAACACCATTCGTGACGTCTATGCCCTTTATGGTTTCCAGCAGATTGAGACTCCTGCCATGGAGACTCTGCAGACCCTGATGGGCAAGTACGGCGAGGAAGGTGACAAGCTTTTGTTTAAAGTACTGAACTCCGGCGATTTCTTGTCGAAAACGACAGATGAGGAACTGCGCGAGCGTAATGCGCTGCATCTGGCTGCCAAGCTTTGTGAAAAGGGTTTGCGCTACGACCTGACAGTTCCTTTCGCGCGCTTCGTCGTGATGCATCGCGATGAGATTCAGTTCCCCTTCAAACGCTATCAGTATCAGGCTGTTTGGCGCGCCGATCGTCCCCAGAAAGGTCGTTATCGCGAGTTCTACCAGTTCGATGGTGACGTGGTGGGAAGCGACTCTCTGCTGAATGAAGTTGAGCTGATGCAGATTATCGACACGGTCTTCACGCGCTTCGGAGTGAGAGTACAAATCAAGATCAACAACCGAAAAATCCTGACGGGTATTGCCGAAGTCATAGGAGCAGCCGACAAGATTGTTGACATCACCGTGGCTATAGATAAACTCGACAAGATTGGCCTGGAGAATGTGAATGCCGAACTTCGTGAAGACGGACTCACCGACGAGCAAATTGCAAAACTCCAGCCCATCATCACGCTCTCGGGCAGTAACGAGGAGAAACTTGCAACCATTGCCGAGGTGCTCGCTACATCTGAGGTTGGACTGAAGGGTGTTGAGGAGAGCCGCTTCATTCTCGACACGTTGAAGACGTTGGGATTGAAGAACGAGATGGAACTCGACCTCACGTTAGCTCGCGGCCTGAACTACTACACGGGAGCTATCTTTGAGGTGAAGGCTCTCGATGTGCAGATTGGCAGCATCACAGGTGGCGGTCGCTACGATAACCTAACGGGTATCTTCGGCATGCCAGGTGTCAGCGGCGTGGGCATATCGTTTGGTGTCGACCGCATCTTCGACGTCCTCAACCAGCTGGATGCCTATCCGAAGGATGCCGTCAACGGTACGCGCGTGCTCTTTATCAACTTTGGCGATAAGGAAACAGCTTATTGCTTGCCGATGGTGGGAAAACTGCGTGCAGCAGGTGTGCGTACGGAACTCTTCCCCGATGCGTCGAAGATGAAGAAGCAGATGTCGTATGCCAACCAGAAGCAGATTCCGTTTGTTGCCTTGGCTGGTGAGAACGAAATCAACGAAGGCAAGTTCACGCTGAAGAATATGCAGACTGGTGAGCAGCAGTTGCTTACTCCCGACGAATTGCTGAAAGTGGTTATGTCGTAGGGCTTGAAGCATGAAACGTTTTATTTCATACATTCTCTTGGTGGTTGGTTTGTTCGCATTCACTTCGTCGGGCAAACTGACCACCATTTTCATTATTGGCGACTCGACGGCTGCCGACAAGCAAAATCCGCAGACAAATCCCGAAAGGGGGTGGGGGATGATGCTTCAGGGCCATTTCGACCGTCACGTACGCGTGGAGAATCACGCCGTCAACGGCCGCTCCTCAAAGAGTTTCATTAGCGAAGGGCGCTGGGACGAGGTGCTCCGGCGGCTGAAGCCCGGCGACTATGTCATCATTCAGTTTGGCCACAACGACGAGAAAGCCGACACCCTGCGCCATACCGAGCCTGGCACCACCTTCGATGCCAACCTCCGCCGCTTTGCCCGCGAGACTATCGACCGAGGGGCTCATCCCATTCTGATGAATGCCGTGGTGCGCCGCAACTTCTTCCAGGCCAGCGATGGCAGCGCTGAGGACGAGGCCTTGCGCAACACGAAGTATGAGGACGAGCAGGTGAACAGCGACACCCTCATCGACACCCATGGCGCTTATCTGCTGTCGCCGCGTCGTGTGGCTGAGGAACTGGGCGTAACCTTCATCGACGCCAACCGCATCACCCACGACCTGGAGCAGGGCCTGGGCATAGAGGGCTCACGCCTTCTGCACATGTGGTATCGTCCTGGTGAGGTGGCGAGCATTCCCAATGGCCGTCACGACAACACCCACTACAACTTTGTCGGAGCCCGCATGGTGGCCTGCCTGCTTGCCGATGCCATCGCCGAGAAGGTGAAGGCCCTGAGCCGTCACGTGCGCCACTACGACTATGTGGTGTCGCAGGAAGGTCGTGGTAACTACTTCTCGCTGCAGGAAGCCATTGATGCCGCACCTGCAGGAAAGCGAACCGTCATTCGTGTGCTTGATGGCGAAACCCGATTGCCGGCTTCTGCCCGTGGTAAGCGCATCAAGGTAGTTCGCTAAAGCATTCCCCTTGTTTGTGAAAAATAATCCTTTCAGACTCTCAAGGCATTAACCTTGGGCTCTGAAAGCATTGCTCTTGGAGTTTCAAGGCATTGCTCTTGGAATATAAAAAGCATAGCCCTGCATTTGCAGAGCTATGCTTGTGATTTTCTGAGTGTAAACTACTGTTTACTTGCCGAAATAACGCTTCAGCAGACCAGCGAAGCCTGCACCATGACGGGCCTCATCCTTTGCCATCTCATGAACGGTGTCGTGGATAGCATCGAAACCTGCAGCCTTGGCATTCTTGGCAATGCGGAACTTGTCTTCGCAAGCACCTGCCTCAGCGGCAGCACGCTTCTCCAGATTGGTCTTGGTGTCCCATACGCACTCGCCCAGCAGCTCAGCAAAGCGGCTGGCGTGGTCGGCCTCTTCGAAAGCATAGCGCTTGAATGCCTCTGCAATCTCGGGATAACCCTCGCGGTCGGCCTGACGAGCCATAGCCAGGTACATGCCAACCTCGCCGCACTCACCATTGAAGTGGTTGCGCAGGTCTTGAATCATCTCCTCGCTCACACCCTCGGGCTTGCCATCGCCAATCTTGTGCTCAGTAGCATAGGCGGGTACTTCGTCTTCCTTCAGTTCTGTAAACTTTGAGGCGGGAGCCTTACAGATGGGGCAACGCTCGGGAGCCTCAGTACCTTCGTGAATGTAGCCGCAAACGGCGCAGATAAATTTTTTAGCCATAATGTTTTTGTTTTTTATAAAGTTAATAATGTATTCTTATCGCTTACAAAGATAGGCAAAAGTCTTTATATACCAAAATCTTTTTTGCCGTTTTATGAATTATTACGAAATATTCCGCGTTCAGAGATTATGTTTGTTCTTCCGATAGGCGAGGGGAGTCATTCCGCTTTTCGACTTGAAGAAATTAGTGAAAGCCGACTGGTCGTGGAAGTCCAGTTCGCTGGCAATCTCGCTCATGGTCATGTCGGTGGTCTTCAGCAATTTGCATATCTCGTTATATAGGAATGACGACAGGTAGCCATAGACGGTGTTGCCCGAGAGTTCCTTCACCGTGCGCGAAAGATAGGTGGGCGTGATGTTCAGCTGGTCGGCGTAGAACTTGATTTGTCGCTCTTTGCGAAAGTTGCGCATGGCCAGATGAATGAAAATCTTGAAAAGATTCTCTTTGTGCTTGATGTCTTGAGGTGTCACGTTGCTGCCATAGATCATCTCGGCCAGGAACAGCTGCGAGACGTGCATGTAGTGCTTCAGCATCTCACCTTTATATATATGTGGCTGGCGGATGGCTTTCATAATTTGCTGGAAGAGCTCGTAGAATTCGGCTGCCTTCGATTCGTCAAGATGGAAGACGGCATGCGAACGGATGACCTCATAGGGCAACTGCGAGCGCAGGTTTTCGTCCATATCCAGGATGTCATCATAATACTGGGCATCAATCAGCAGGTGGATGGCGTTTACCTCCTGCGTGCTGCCGTGGTAGGTGACGTGGCAATGTGGCGGCAGAATCATCAAGTCGTGCATGTCGAGTTCCAAGGGGGCGTTGTCCACCTCGTAGCTATGCCGTCCGTCGACGATAAGCACGATGCTATAGCAACTCAGCGATATTCCTTCGACAGGGAGCATCGTGATGAGGTTACGGTCGGTCGTCATGCACGAGATAATCGCACCGAAAGTGTCTTCTATGTGGAAAAGGTCGTTTATCTCTTGCAGATTGTAATGTCTTGTAGTCATAGATTTGCAAATTCTGTTTGCAAATTTACAAATAAAAAACAACATTTGCAAATCTGTGCAGGATTTTACAAAAAATGGTTTGGATTTTGTAAATGCTTTCTTAAAAATATTGTCTACTTTTGCAACCGAAACCTAATAACATCGAACAATCTTATGGCAACAACATTGGTACTGATTCAATTGGCAATCGTGCTGGCATTGATTTTTATCGGTGCTCGCGTAGGAGGTATCGGCCTCGGTATTTACGGCATGGTTGGCGTGTTCATCCTGGTATTTCTTTTCGGATTGCGTCCGGGTAGTGTGCCTGTCGACGTGATGCTCATCATCGTGGCCGTCATCACGGCTACGGCAGCCCTGCAGGCAGCAGGTGGCCTTGACTATCTCGTGGGCTTGGCCTCGAAGTTCCTGCACAAGCATCCCGAGCGCATCACTTACTACGGCCCGCTCACCACGTGGCTCTTCTGCCTCGTTGCTGGAACAGCTCATACTTCTTACTCACTCTTGCCCATCATCTCCGAGATTGCCCGCGACAACAAGATTCGTCCCGAGCGTCCCATGACGGTGGCCACGATTGCAGCCTCGCTGGGCATCACGGGCAGTCCTATGTCGGCAGCTACGGCAGCCGTCATCAGCACCGACCTGTTGGGTGGCAAGGGCATCGAGCTGAAGGACATCCTGCTGGTCTGCATTCCTGCCTCGTTCATCGCCATTCTGGTGTCGGCCTTCGTGCAGAACCGCGTAGGCAAGGAACTGGAAGACGATTCCGAATACCAGCGCCGTTTGCGTGAGGGACTCATCACCGAGAAGACGGTGAAGACCGAGGTGACTGCTATGACTCCCGAGGAGAAGCGGCGTGAGAAATGTGCCAAGCGTGCCGTGCTGGCCTTCCTGCTGGGTGTGGCGCTGGTCGTGCTGTTTGGCTCCGTGCCCGCCTTGCGTCCGTCGTTTGTGGTTGATGGAGCCACAGAGCGCCTGTCGATGCCGCACACCATTGAAATCATCATGATGTCCATCGCAGCCCTCATCCTCATTGTTGGCAAGGCCGACGTGAAGGCTGCCGTGAAGGGCAACATCTTCGCCGCAGGCATGAACGCCATGGTCAGCATCTTCGGTATCGCTTGGATGGGCGACACGTTCTTCAATGGCAACTTGGATTTCTTCCGCAGCCATATTGCCGACATCGTCACGCAGTATCCGTTCCTTTTCGCCGTGGCCCTGTTCATCATGAGCATCATGCTGTTCTCGCAGGCCGCCACCGTGCGCACACTCTACCCGCTGGGCATCGGCCTTGGAATCAATCCGTTGGCGCTCGTGGCGATGTTCCCCGCCGTCAACGGCTATTTCTTCATCCCGAACTATCCTACCGAGGTGGCAGCCATCAACTTCGACACCACCGGCACTACGCGCATTGGCCGCTACGTGCTCAACCACTCGTTCCAGCTCTCGGGCTTCATCACGACATTCGTCAGCATCGGTGTGGGCTACCTCATCATCACGTTCCTCTATTAATATAAACCATAAACTTTAAACTATAAACTTTTAAAAAACTTATCTATCATGAAACAAATGCGTAACATTCTGGTGCTCATCGCACTGCTGGTTTCAGTCAACGTAGTTGCTAAACCCAAAATCCGTATTATTGCCACTGGCGGTACAATCGCCGGTGTAAGTCAGTCGGCCACTTCTTCTGCCTACAGCGCAGGCCAGGTGGGCGTGCAGACCCTTATCGACGCCGTTCCCCAGATGCTCTATCTGGCCGACATCAGCGGCGAACAACTCGTGAACATCGGTTCGCAGGACATGAACGACGAGGTTTGGCTGATGCTTGCCAAGCGCATCAACCAGCTCCTCAACGAGGAAGGCTATGATGGCGTAGTGGTCACTCACGGAACCGATACGATGGAAGAGACTGCCTACTTCCTCAACCTCACCGTGAAGAGCGACAAGCCCGTGGTGCTCGTGGGCTCCATGCGTCCCTCTACTGGCATCAGCGCCGATGGTCCCGGCAACCTCTATGCTGGTGTGGCTGCTGCTGCAAGCCCCGCTTCGAAAGGCCGTGGCGTGCTGGTCTGCATGAACAACCTGCTGATTGATGCCAAGGACGTCATCAAGATGCACACCACCGATGTGGCTACCTTCCAGAGTGCCAACTATGGCAAAGTGGGTTACGTCTATAACGGCGAGGCCATCTACAACCGCAGCATCGACAACCTGCACACCGTGAAAAGCGAGTTCGACGTCACGGGGCTCGACCGTCTGCCCAAGGTGGGCATCGTCTATGGCTACGCCAACTGCTCGCCGCTGCCCATGCAGGCCTTCGTGGATGCCAAGTACGATGGCATCGTGCTGGCTGGTGTAGGCGATGGCAACTTCTACAAGGACGTGTTCGACGTGGCTCTGAAAGCTCGCGAGAAGGGCATCAACATCGTTCGTTCCAGCCGCTGCCCGACAGGTCCCACCTGTCTGAATGGTGAGGTCGACGACGAGAAGTATCACTTCGTGGCAGCCCTGACGCTGAATCCTCAGAAGGCCCGCGTGCTGCTCATGCTGGCTCTGACCAAGACTCACGACTGGAAACAGATTCAGGAATACTTCAAGAAGTACTAATTGAAAACCTTTAACACCTTATTAATATAATGAAGCAATTAATTCTGTTCAGCGCCATGCTTGCCGTGACTCTTTCGGCCAATGCCCAGGGCGGCAACACCCGTATGGGTGGCAACGATGGCGACTACCAATCTCTCGCTGAGCGCGTGGCAAAGATTGAAAAGAAGAACGATATGTTCAACGTCTATTTCAACTATGCTGCATCGGCTCAGGCCAGTTCCTACGACGACGAGTGGACGTCGCACTTTGCCAACAAGCAGATGCGACTTGAAATCAAGGGTAACCTCACCGACAAGCTGTTCTACCGTCTGCGTCACCGCATGAACAAGTCGAATGCTGCCAAGGGCGAGGACAACTTTGCCAAGGCTACCGACATCATGATGGTGGGCTACAACCTGAACGACAAACTCTCGCTCATGGGTGGTAAGATGTGCCAGATATGGGGTGGTTTCGAATTTGACGAGAACCCTATGTACATCTATCAGTACTCCGACATGGTTGACAATATGGACAACTTCATGGCTGGTTTCGTGGCCAGCTACAAGCCTGTGCCAACGCAGGAGATTGCTGTTGAGGCCTCAAATGCCAACAATGGTCAGCTGACGGAGGACTATGGCGATTACCTCATGACAGTAGGTCCCGATCATGAACTTGAAGCCGTACACCCTGCCAATCATCCTCTGACGTTCATCTTGAACTGGAACGGTTCGTTCTTCAACGACAAGTTGCAGACGCGCTGGTCATGGGGCACGCAGAAGCAGGCTGAAGGGCTGAGCTCAAAGATGCTCGTCCTGGGACAGCGTCTGAATCTCCCGAAGTTGCAATGGTACTTCGACTACATGGGAGCCTGGGACGGCTTCGACCGCCTGGGGGTTGCATCCAGCGATGGTGTTTCAGCCTATCTGTCAGAGTCCGAAATCGACCCTGATCGCACTCTGAACGTCCGTTTCAAGGATGTGAACTACAACTCCTTCATCACAAAGCTCAACTGGCAGTTTGCTCCCCAATGGAACCTCATGCTCAAGGGTACCTACGAGACTGCCAACGTGAAGAACATCGACAAGCTGAAGAACTTCCGCAAGTCTATCGGCTGGGCTGGCTCCGTGGAGTACTATCCCGACAAGTCGCAGGACTTCCGCGTGTTCCTTGCCTACATCGGCCACAAGTACAACTACAGCGAGAAGATCGGTCTGTCCTCTCACAATACCAACCGCATTGAGCTCGGCTTCATGTATCGTATCAAGTGTTACTAATAAAAAAACAAGAACCCCCAAAACAATAACCAATAACTATGGAAGAAAAGAAATTCAGAGTAGAGAGCGACCTTCTGGGCGAGCTCAAAGTTCCTGCTGATGCACTCTATGGCGTGCAGACTCAGCGTGGTATCAACAACTATCACATCTCTCGCAAGAAGATGCGCGACTATCCCGACTACGTCATCGCCATCGCCTACGTGAAGCTGGCTGCCGTGCAGACCAACCACGCCCTGGGTGTCATCAACGACGAGATTGCCGGGGCCATCTCGCAGGCTTGCCGTGAGATTATTGACGGCAAGTGGCACGAGAACTTCCCCATCGACATGATGCAGGGTGGTGCAGGCACATCGGTCAACATGAATGCCAACGAGGTCATTGCCAACCGCGCCCTCGAAATCATGGGCTACGAGAAGGGTGACTATCAGCATTGTTATCCCAACGACCACTGCAACTGCGGCCAGTCCACCAACGACGTCTATCCCACCACCATCCGCCTGGCCCTCATTCGCATGAACAAGAGCCTCGTTGCTTCGCTGACGGGTCTGATCTCGGCCCTGCGTTTCAAGGGCGAGGAGTTCAAGGACGTCATCAAGATGGGCCGTACCCAGCTGCAGGACGCCGTTCCCATGACCAGCGGACAGGAGTTCAATGCCTATGCCAACAACCTCGAGGAGGAAATCCTCAACCTCGAGCGCAACGTGAAACTGCTGCACGAAATCAACATGGGTGGCACCGCCATCGGTACAGGTCTGAATGCCGTTCCCGGCTTCGCCAAGCTCTGCGCTGCCAACCTGTCGAAGCTCACGGGTGAGGCCTTCGTATCGGCTGCCGACCTCGTTGAAGCTACGCCCGACACGGGTGCCTACGTCAGCTACTCCAGCGCCCTGAAGCGTCTGGCGGTGAAGCTCTCGAAGATTTGTAACGACCTCCGCCTGATGGCTTCCGGTCCTCGTTGCGGCCTGAACGAAATCAACCTGCCCCCGAAGGCTCCCGGTTCCTCCATCATGCCCGGTAAGGTGAACCCCGTCATTCCCGAAGTCGTCAACCAGGTTTGCTTCAAGGTCATCGGCAACGACACCACCGTTTCGTTTGCTGCCGAGGCTGGTCAGCTGCAGCTCAATGTCATGGAGCCCGTCATCACCGAAGCCCTCATCGAGAGCCTCACGTGGTTGAAGAACGCCATCGACACCCTCACCGAGGAGTGCGTGCTCGGCATCACAGTCAACAAGGAGCGCTGCTACGAGATGGTGAAGAACTCCATCGGTATCGTCACCGCCCTGAATCCTTACATTGGCTACAAGACTTCGTCGAAGGTTGCCAAGGAAGCCCTCGAGACCAACCGTTCCGTCTACGACATCGTGCTCGAGAAGGGCATCATGACGCAAGAGAAACTCGACGAGGCCCTTGACCCGAAGAACATGCTCGCCGGCCACAAGTTTGTGGTTAAGTAAGAGCAAAGCGAAGCTCGCTTCAGCTTTGCCGCGCGTGAACAAACTCGGCGCAGCCAAGTTTGTGGTTAAGTAAGAGCAAAGCGAAGCTCGCTTCAGCTTTGCCGCGCGTGAACAAACTCGACATAATTCCCCAGAGCAACATCAGGTTGCTCTGGGGTTTTTGTTTGTGTTGTATTATTCCTACTGTGAGATGAAGTATTCATGAGGGCCTTCCAGAAGTATTACCACGGCCTGGTAATAGTTGTACCAGGGCCTGGTAAACGATCTCCCAGCGCGTGGTAATACCTTTACCAGGCCGTGGTACATGGATTACCAGCGCGTGGTAAACAGTTGGTAATACAGATCTACTGACTTTTTCTGATTTCACTAGACACTTTTTTTCTTCATTAGCTGAAACAGTAGACAGTTGTCATGTTGTCGTACTGAATCGATAGAC
>OCVV011193203.1_pt1 | contig 29433 bp, 32 predicted proteins | sample 1539721 | NCBI WGS metagenome assembly OCVV01 (sample SAMN02144230, study PRJEB22623) | gut metagenome | biome: sheep rumen | host: Ovis aries | place: New Zealand | reverse complement strand
CATAAGTCATTCTGACAAAAGAAAACACCATGGAGAAAATTCCATGGTGCCTTGTGGTGGTAGGTCATTAGATTCTGTTCAGTCCCTGAATCTGATGTTCTCTTGCAAGCCTCATGACAGCTAGCAACTCAGCATTCATGTTTAAGTTGCAGTCATCAAAATAGCGTCTGACCTGATTAGGTCTCGCAATAAGCACAGAGCACAATCTATGAGTGTATTTGTTGAAGATGACAATCACACCCATATTCGTGATGAAGTGAATCTCAGGACCATTGCGATGGCCTCTGTCCACTTCAAATGCAGCCACAGCAAATTGATGCGTATTACTGAAGTTTGCTGCCTGCATTCTGTTCGGCCGTTCAAAGACAACATGATTGGAAAAGTTCTGAGCAGATTTCCACTGTTCAAACTTATCTAAATCATCAAAGACCTTACATGATAAAAAATGACCTGACTTATTATTATATGCCATAATCTGCTCCTCTCCTGCATGAGATAGTTCATGCATCTCTTAAGATGTAGATATTAAATCATATAAATGCAAAGAAAGCGTTTGCAGAATTTGAAAATATCATAGTCCGAATGCCAGACTTATTCTGGTAGGGGCCAGCTGTCTGACATCTCCAAGACTGAGCAGCTCACATCCAGCCAGCATGCCTTCTATGGCAGCCTTCTTGCTGATGGAGAGATTCTGCACGTCCAGACGTCTCAGTTCACTGCATCCCGACATCATGCCAGTGAAATCCTCTCCGTTTCTGGTCACGGCATCGGGCATCTCCAGCACTGTCAGTGATGAACATTTTGTAAACATGTAGGCAAAGTCTGTTACATTGTCCGTCATGAATCCATCCAGGTTGATGACAATCATGTCCTTGCAGCCTGCAAACATGTGAGACACGCTCTTCAACACAGGATTCTTCCAGCCAGCCAGTGAGGCATCCTCCAGCCTGATGCATCCTGTAAACATGCTGTCAGCATGCTCAAGCGATGACGTATCCATGTCATCCATGATGATGTGATGCAGATGACGGCATCCTGCGAACATGTAGCTGGCATTGGTGCATCTAGACATATCAAATCGTGTGAAGTCTACATGCCTCAGATAGCTGCACCTTGCAAACAAGCTGACGCATAACAGGGGAGCAGTCATCGTGCCAAAGGAAACGTCTCCAATCTTCTCCTTGTATTCATCACTGATGAATGTGACAGGATTTGTATTATCATCCATGACGCCGAAGTCCTTGATGAGCACCTTGCTCCTGTCCTTGCTGGATGCATTAATGACGAGGCTCCTGTCATTGTAAAGAAATGAGCCTATAGGAATCTCCTGATGTGATTGGTTTATTTTCATAAAGAAAACCTCCTGATGGTTTTATTGGACGTGAGCAACAGGCCTACGTCCTGTACTTATAATTAATCATATGGAAGATGGATAAAATCATGGCTGAGACAGGTGGCTAATCATATAGAAGATTAACGGAATCATGGCTGAGACAGGCAAAGGGCAAAAGAGGAGACAGGAAAATGGTTTTCCTGTCTCTCCTCATCTGATGAAATTGCAAGCGTTGGCCAGTTGCTTAGCCAAATTGCGAGCCTGCTCGTTGCTTACGCTGTGGACGAGCGTATGCAATGAACTGTCGCCGTCTTTATACGGCTGATAGAACAGGTGTTTTTCCTGCTTACTGTCCTTTTCCACCATCAACATCAGCGTCAATGGCGTTTCAAGGGTGCCATCTCTGAATAACACCTTTGAGACAAGGGCATGCTTCTTTGTCTTCACGCCTTTCTCTGCATCAAAATAATCCTTGATGCAGACCTTCTGGCTCAAAACTCTGACGTCAGCCATGACTCCTTTCTTAGTTTGCAACTTCATAATATTATTTGTTGTCATAATATCGCTTCTCCTTTCTGCCCTTAATAGGACCTATGACAATACATATAAAATAAATCACAAACATGCACAAAAAGAATCATCATATGATTAATTAAAAATATGCATATAAGAGATGTACATATAGTGCATCAGAGAGGAGGAAGATAATATGCTATATTTATTAATTGGAGAATCAGGAAGTGGAAAGAGCACTGTCCAGAATGAACTCATTCAGGACTATGGGTTCAGGAAGGTGATTACTTACACCTCAAGACCCATGCGTCATGGTGAGGTCAATGACGTGGACTACCATTTCGTTGATGATTTTCAATTTGATGAAATGTGCGATGGTGATGCCTTTGTTGAGCATGCTGTCTACAACAACTGGCAGTATGGCACAGCCAAGAGTGACATCAAGTTTGCCCTTGAAAGTGATGACAGATACATTGCTGTTGTCACGCCATCTGGCATGAGAGCCATCAAAAGATATGCAGAAGATGTAGAAGATGCAGGCATGCTGGATATGCTGAAAACATTCTATCTGCATGTTGACAGACGCTCACGTCTATGCAAGCTCATCATGACCCGTGATGAAATTGATGAATGCCTCAGAAGGAATATTTCTGACTGTGGCATGTTTGAAGGCGTTAGAGATGAGGTGGATGTAATTCTGGAAAATCCAGAGTATATGCATACGCCTGCTGAGATAGCTTCAAGGATGCATTATGGCAATTAGGTGAAATTAACAAAGTGTTGTTAATATGATGCAACAGGATGTCTTTTTAGGCATCCTATTTTTTTGTTCTCAACATTCAAAAAAGCTCTCAATATATGATAGAATAATAGAAAATAAAGCGTGTGGAGGGAAGATATATGCAACGCATAGATATTATTGATTCAATAGGGCGTCAATTTCATACATCTAATATAGAGAATGGAGAATACAGCTATCCAAAGGCATTCAAAGAAAAGGGAATGAAATTTGATGGGATAGAAAAGAAGAACGAATCAGGTGTATGGAAATTTCTTGATATCAGATTTGAAGCAAATGGAATATCAGTTCTTGTTGAAACAAAGAACAATGCTGAAAAATGGCCAGATGCAGAAGCACAGATAGCGGCCTATGTAGAATACGAAAAAAGGCTTACAGGAAATAAGATTATTGCTATTATTGCTAATACAGAAGATGACCATATTTCTGTATGGAAATCCAATATCGATGATGACGATAAGCTTGAAACAGAAAAGGCTATCCGAACAATGAATGAATATGCTGCCATGTTCGCAGTTAAGCGTATTAATAATAAAGAAGAGGTCATGAAGAACACTTACCAGCTTAATGAGATGCTTCATCGTTTTGGAGTGGGAGAGAAATTGCGTTCACAGTTTGTCGGAACATGCCTGCTGGCCATCAAGAACGGACTGGTATACAGCAAGGAAATGAAAACAGCTCAGATAATAGGAGGAATCAGGACAATACTTGAAGACCTGCTTGAGGGTTCATTGAAAAAAGCAGAAAAGCTGACACTGATTGACAAGCGTGTGCTCAAGAGCCAGGATATCCGCAATATGAAAAGCGAACATCTATGTCATGTTCTTGACTACATCAAAGAAAAAATCTTTCCGTTCATCAATGACAGAAATACGGCTGGCCAGGATTTGCTGAATCTGTTCTTCATCACATTCAATAAGTATGTTGGAAAATCTGATAAGAATCAGGCATTCACCCCTGACCATATTACTGAATTCATGACAAGAATCTGCAATGTAAATAAGAATTCAGTTGTGCTGGACATGACATGCGGAAGCGGGTCTTTTCTTGTGCGTGCCATGACTCAGGCACTTGCTGACTGTTACACGAAAGCAGAGGAAGATGAAGTCAAGAAACATCACATCTATGGAGTTGAATATGATGAACTCATTTATGGTCTTGCAACGACAAACATGCTGATACATAGTGATGGCAATTCCAACATCGTGCAGGGAAGCTGTTTTGATGAGGTGCCACAGTTTATAAGTGATGGCGTAAGATTTAATGTCGTTCTCATGAATCCTCCATACAATGCAATGGCTAAGCAGGTTCCAGAAGAATATGCGAAGACATGGGGAAAAAGCAAGCAGGACCCGTCAAAGGGACTTTATTTTGTCAAATTTATTCTAGAGCAGATGAATAGGAACAACATGCAGGGGAAACTGGCTGTTCTTCTTCCTATGGCGTGTGCAATTGGAAATAACACTATCATGAGAAAAATAAAAAACAGCATACTAGAGAATAATACGCTTGATGCTGTCTTTTCATTGCCTGATGATATTTTTTATCCTGGTGCAAGTGCCTGTGCATGTTGCATGGTATTTGACATAGGAACGCCTCATAAGTCAGCTGGCAGGGAAACGTTTTTTGCCTTCTGCAAGAATGATGGATTCAGTAAGAAAAAGAATCTTGGACGTGTCGAACGGACAGATGGAGATGGTAACGGTTTATGGAAAGATATCGAAAGAAAATGGATAGAGACATACAGAAACAGAGATGCCATTCCAGGATTCAGTGCAAGGCATATGGTCGATGGAAATGAAGAATGGCTCTGTGAAGCCTATATGAAGACCGATTATAGTAACCTCTGTGAAGCTGATTTTCAAAAGACACTCAACAATTACCTTGCTTATCAATTGAAGGAGGGTAAGATATATGAATCTTAATGTAGATGAATGGAAGCCATTTCAAATAGGCAGACTATTTACTATGCTAAATGGTAAAGGCATCACTCAAGATGAGATTTCTGAAAACGAGGGTAGTCTTATAGCTGTACAAAGTGGCGAGGAAAATAATGGTATAATAGGAAAAATAGACATTAATTATTGTAAACAGATGAAATATACCTATACGGAAAAACCATGTTTAACAGTTGCTCGTAGTGGCTCTGCTGGTTTTGTTTCGTTTCAAATCTCTGGATGCGTGGTTGGCGATTCTGCAAAGATACTGTTACTTCCAGATGATGCTGCATCTCCTGAGATTTACACATTTCTACAGACGGTGCTAACAGCAAATAAATTCAAATATACGTATGGTCGGAAAGTAACAAAAGAAAAGTATATGAATGATTTGATTGATTTGCCTATTCAACACAACGCAGATGGCACGCCGCTTATTGATGTAAATAAAAAATATTCAGATGATGGGTTTGTCCCTGATTGGCAGTTTATGGAAGATTATATGAAATCGCTTCATCATAAGCCGCTGACTACGAAGAACAAAAAGGGACAAGCTCCTGATTTGAATGTAAATGAGTGGAAACGATTCTATATTGGACGAATATTTAACATAAAAAAAGGCAAACGTCTAACATCAGCAGACCAGGAAGATGGACCCAATATTTATATCGGGGCGATTGATTCTAATAATGGTGTTGCTAATCATATTAAGCAAAATCCAATTCATAAGGGAAATACGATTTCTCTTAGTTATAACGGCTCGGTTGGAGAAGCCTTCTATCAGCCCGAACCATACTGGGCTACAGATGATGTAAATGTATTATATCCAAATTTTGATAGCTTCAATCAATATATTGGGTTATTTATAGCGGCAATTATACGGCAAGAAAAATATCGTTTTTCCTATGGCAGAAAATGGACACTTGAAAATATGAAAATTACAGATATATGTCTTCCAATAAAAAGAAATGAAGACAATTCACCTGTGATTGATACATCAAAAAAATACTCTGATAAAGGCTATATTCCTGACTGGCAGTACATGGAAGACTACATAAAATCACTGCCATACGGTGACAGATTGTCATAAAATCAAAAAAATGCAATTCACATGACAATAATTTGACAGCCTTCAAAAAGCTGTTCTATAATGATTATGGATTCAATAAAATGAATCACGATATAAACAATCAGTAGAGGACAATGTTATGAAAAACATCTTAAAGAAAGGAAGACAGGAAAAAGACGAAACAGAAACAAATACAGAAACAGTAAATAATAATGCATCAGATTATCAGCCTAAGCATCAGGGTGAGGATGTCACAAAGCAGGCATTCAATCTCAAGGCACTTGGCAGCAAGGCAGTGTCAGGCATCAAGCAGATGCCAGCACATTTCAGACAACTCAGCCGCAGCCGTCAGATTATGGTGGCAGTGCTGGTCGGGGCGTTGCTGATAGGAGGAGGCACAGGCATCTCCTATGCTACACGTCCAGGAAGCCATGACGCAAAGACTGTGGAAAAAGCTCAGAAAAAAGAAAAGACAGCAGAGAATTCCAAGACTGCTGATAACAATACTAATGCAGACAGCACAGCTCAGACTGGTGACGGGCAGACGGATAATGGACAGGCTAATGCTGAGAATGCCAATAATGCACAGCCTGATAATGGTCAGACTGCCAGCGGACAGGCAGGCAACAGCCAGTCTAATGGCCAGCAGGCAAGCAGCAGCCAGTCAAATAATGGACAGTCAAACAGCAATCAGCACAATCAGCAGCACCAGACTGCAAGCGTGCAGTCATCATCCAGCTCATCCAGCTCATCTGGCAGCAGACAGAGCAATGGAGGTGGTAATGCCAGCAGCTCTCGTGCATCCAATAATTCTCGCAGTGCATCACGTGCATCACATGCATCCAGCTCATCTGATGATGAAGATGATACTGACAAGCAGGCTCGTGAAGCATGGGACAGGGCTGTGAAGAATGCCGACAGTCAGACATACTATGACAAGAAATGGATGGAAAACGAGCTCAACAAGTGGAGTGAAGAGCAGGAAAGAAAGAATGAGGAAGCCAGCAGAAAGGCTAGGGAAGAAGCCGCTAAGAAGGAGGCTGAACGTGAAGCCAGACAGAAGGCTATTGACGAAGCTGCAAGAAAGGAAATGGAAAAGGCATGTCCTCCAGAGAAGAGAGGCAAGTCTTGCTATATCGTTGGCATGTAGGAGAGGAGTTATAAGACTCTTCTCTTTTTTTGTATAAATAGCATCAAAAAAAGAGGCCAGCAATTGCTGGTCTCCTTTAATGTATATTAGAAAATAGGGAACGTCAGATGTACGAATCTCTTAACCTTCCAAGGAGCTGGCTTAGAGCATGAATCCTTTGCATTTAAGGCTTCAACTGGGTCAATGTAGACCTTACATGCTGGAATGTTGTTCGTATTGTACTGAGCTGTCAGGTAGCCTGTACCATTGTAGAATGTATAGAGGTGCTTGCCTGGTTCCCAGTCGCCGCTACCAGTGAATTTCCATCCTGTGAAGGTCTTGCCTGGACACGATGGCCTGTCATTGACATACTGCGTATCGCCTGCTTTCTTCGTCACGTCAAGTGGTCCTGCATAGGAGCATCCTGGACCTGGATTGGTAATCAGACGTCCAGTGCCGTCTGCTGGTGTCCATTTGGCTCTGACGCCGCCATCGGCATTGTAGATGAAGAGATATTCCTTGCCTCCGTCTAATGGAGTGAAGTCATCGCCTTGCGTGATTTCCCAGCCAGTGAAGATGTAGCCGTCTCTCGTAGGTCTGCCGATGAGTGACGTATCGCCAGAGTTCTTCGTGATTTTTGTAGTCTGTGAAGAGCCTCCATACTTTCCTCCGTTAGGGTCGATTGTCAGGGTGTACTTTCTGTTTGTGATATCTGGTGGAGTCGTCTTTCCTGGTGGATTTGGTGGATTAGGATTGCAATTCTCTCCAACGCATCCTGGAATGATGACACAGTTCTTGCCGACACATCCTGGTGGCGTTGGGCAGTTCTCGCCTGGTCTGCAGCCTAAGTCCTTGTACCTTGCTACAAGCTTGCCGTTGTCGATATAGACATAGCGTACCTGACTGGAGGTCATGCCTGTCGTCAGTGCGTACTTATTGCCCGTGTATTCCCATCCAGAGAATGCATATCCGCTAGGTGCTTTTGGATTCATGACATCATATGTCGTGTTAGCAATCTGCGTGACACGTGTGCCGACACGTGGACCGTCAGTAGCCCTGCTGACTTTACGCTGACTCGTTGAAGATGGAGCCTTCCATGAGCCAGGGTTTGTAAAGATGTCAAGATTGAACCATGAGAAGTTAGGCGTCTCTGTGAAGTAGAAGTTGCTGAAGCGTTCCTTTCTTGTCAGAAGTGTATAAAGATTCAGCCTTTTGACATTTTCACCTGCGCCTCCTGCACTGTTAGAGAAGTAGTAGAGATAGTGTCCTCCACCGCTGTCGCTTGTGGTTGAGTTGCCACCATAGTAGCCTGGATTCTTGCCTCCCCACCATGCGTATCTGCCTTTGCTGACTTTAGTGCTATGAGCTGCTGTGTTGCCGCCCTTGTAATAGAGTCCGAATGGTCTGTAGGCATAGGCCTCGGTAGCTGCATAATTGCCTGATACGACAGTCGTCCTTGCAACTTCCTGTTCGCCTGAGCTCTTCGAGCTATAGCTTTCTGTAACCGTTGTTGTCGTAATGGCAATGTTGCCTGATGCTTTGATTGATGGCTTTTTATTTTTGTATTTATCCTTGAGTGTGCCTTCATCAGAATTAACATTATATGCACAATCTAGTGCATTTACGGTGTTACCATTTCCACTTCTGTACTTGCATGCATACATTGATACAGAATCAACTTTCTTTTTGCTCCACGATACGGACACTGTAGAATAGTTCACAGTTGTTGTTGTTCTTGTGTTGCCGTTTGTTGTTACTGTTACTTTGTTAGGCTTTGAGAATTTCTGAGAGCCTTTGTCAATATAGACATTTCTCTTTTTATTTTTCTTGTTTTTTCCAGAAACCTTTGTAGAGACATGTGTATTTAATTTTGTTCCATATATAGATTCCAGATTGCTGACGGTTGCTGTCTTGATAGTCTGCTCGATTTTCGTTGTCTTAGTGGTCGTTACCATCTTGGCTGACTGTGTAGCCGTCATTGTGATGGTATTGTTGTACATTGGGTCACCAAGCACCGCCATCCATACAGCCCTGTCAGACGTGTATTGTCTTGTCCTGCTTCCAGTCGTACCGCTGTTAGCTGGTGAGTATGTGCCTGCAACAGCCGCATTGTATCCGCCGCTCATGCCAGCCATGGACTTGTCCTTTGTCCATGTGTACCAGTGATAGGAGCTAGGACCGAAGGTAGAATGGTTTGGCACCGTGACTGTGCTGACCTGTGCATAGGACTTCGTCTCGGTTGTAGTGGCAGTTCCACCGTTGATGTTAATGCCTCCGCTGGCGTTAGATGAATCGTTAGGGATTTTCTGACCGAGCAGGTTCTCGGCAATCTGTCTGTCCTTTGCTGACAGCCTTGATGCACTAGGCAGGCCGCCACCATTCATCATGGATGAGCTGAAGCTGCCTCCGCCGCCGCTATTGCCACCTTTGTTGCCACCACCATTTTTCTTTCCGCCGCCGTTATTCTTGCTGTCTCCAGATGGCTTCTTGTTGCCATTGTTATTGTTCTTCTTTCCTGGGTCTGGCTTTGGCTGTGATGGTTTGGAGCTGCTATTGCCGTTGCTTCTTGTACCAGAGTTCTTATTGTAGTTGTCGGAATTCTTGGCACTGTCGGCTTCAGCATTATGTGTTTGAGGCGTAGCGTATACGTTTCCAATAGAGGAATAGACTGGCACAGCTGCCATGGATAGCGACAGTACTGCACCTAGGCATGCCCTTGTGATTGTATGCCTGATTGATTTCATGTGATTCACCTCCTGTGATTGTAAATCCACTTAATAGATAATCACATATCAGGGGAAAATGTGACGCTGGAGAGGTGGCAGGCTGAAGAAAATCATGCATCAATGCAATTTGCTTCTCAATAATATGACATGAAAAGAAAATTATGATAAAATATAAACGAACCTGAAAAAGGGGGGCAGTGAATAATGCTGCCCGTAAGAAAGGAGGTATATAAATCTATGAAATATAATATGAGTATGAAACATTTGTTCAGAATGTTTGGATTGGGAGTATTATCCATTGCAATTGCAGGATGTGGCACAACAGGAAGCAAGACGAAATCGGAAAAGGCAGTGCAGAGCACACAGCTAGCTGACATCGAGAAGACATCCCTCAAGACATATGGAGCAGATGAGAAGACTAAGGATGGCATGCGTGTCAAAAACAGTGATGGCACATACACATATGGTGTTGCCAACGTCAATATGACTAAGCTTAGAAAAGATGAAGAAGCTACTACTTCATATCGTGATGATAACAAAATCTATATGTATGCTTCTAGATTAAATAACGATACATATAATGGCATACTCTTTGCGTCAACAGAAAACAATGAACTAGTAGGAATTGATATGAATGTCAAGATTGATGACAGCACTCTTGCACAATACAAGAAGGCGGGCATACTTCCTGCCAATGCGACAAAGAAGACTGCCAAGAAGATGGTTGAAACAGAAATTGCCTACATCAAGAAGACACTTGAAAGAGACATCTCGTCAGATGACCTTGACTTGAGCGACAAGCTTACAAAGGCTTCCTATGAATATGAGAAAAGAGGCTATTACATGGACCTCTCTGACAAAGAAAAGACGCCAGACGGAACTAAGCCAATGTATTTGTCTTACATCAATAATGCTGTTGAAACATATATGATTGACCTAGGCAATGACAACTTCTCAGCTGGCATCAATTTCAATATTGGTTCCTCTAAATGGAATGCTGGTAACAAAGGCATCCAGATTCTTGGTCAGAGATATGGATTTGATAAGTTGTGCAAGGATGGCAAATATGACGCTGACCTCACCAAGGTTGGTGGGCTTCTCAAGACATTTACGGAAAATGTTAATAGATATTCTACAGAAAACGGATGGAGAGAAGAAAAACTGCAATTCTATGATGAAAACAACAAAGACAACTCACTTGAAGTTGATGATGCATTTACTGAATTATTAAAAAGTAAAAGCAAATAGCTCTTCATTAGGATTTCAAATAACAAAAAGAGACTGCAAATCAGCAGTCTCTCTTTTTTTGCTATATTTCTTTTTCCGATTGTAAGGCTGATTATGAAGCTGGTATCTGAGCTTTCATCGTTTCTATCTGCAGTGGTAGGTAGTCCGACAGAATGCTTGGATAGTGTCTAGACTCTTATGATTTCTATCTGTAATGGGAGTCCGACACTATGGATAGATTCTGTCTATTTTCTTAGGTTTTCTATCTGCAGTGGAAGTCCGACAGAATTGTATTCCAGCTCCATATCCATCTTCCTGATTCTTTCTGTCAGGATGTCTTCAAGATAGGCCTGCATCTCATCGCATGTCATCATCATGATGACTGGCTTGATGCTTGTATCAAACCATACGGCATAGTATTCGTTGTAGTTTCTCAGGTATTCGTCACTCCCGTGCAGTCTTGCGTTGAAGATGACTCTGTGCTGGCTGACAAGGGCCTCCTGTACGAAGAAGCCATTCCTGTCTCTTGCACCAATGAAGAAATGATACTGTCTGCTGGCATCTGTGATGACGTAAGACATCATATCCAGGAGGTCATAGTACGTCTCTGCTTCATTCATATGATGATTAATCCAGCTCTCTAGAGTGCCGTCAATCGTGCTTGGTGATGTATTGCATCCAAACGTGGTGAGCAGATAGCCATCTCCCTTGAATACCTTCTGCACATCTCGGCCTTGCTGATGCACCATTCTTCCATCCTGCAATGTCACCGTGCTCTTGCTGTCTCCAAATGCCAGCAGGCCATCCCTGCAGTGCATAATACCAGTAAATGACATGTTGTCTTTCCCGCCTTTCCTCATGCTGTCCTTTAGCTTTGCATGCACTGGCTGTACACCAGCAATGTCAGCAGGTCTGTTCGGACCGACCAGGTGTCTTTCTGGGCAGCTGTCTAGTATCCTGTTCTCATCATAATCATTATAATTATTATAATCAGGATGATTCTCATTGTACATAGCTTTTCCTCCTTGCAACTAATGCCTATATCTAATCACAAAAAAAGAGCACTCCGATAGGAGAGAAGAGCATTCCAATAGGAATTCCCTATATTCTCATCGTTTCTATCTGTAATGGAAGTCCGACAGAATGGTATTCCAGCATCTCATCAGCATTTGCTGTCTCTTTTTCCATCCATTCCTGCAGTCTGGGAATGACGGCATCAATGCTTGTGCATTTGTCCTTTTCAAGATTAGCCAGAAAAGATGGAAAATCATCTGCATAGACATCAATGCGATTGTTTATGCATTTTTCGTATTCTTCCTTTTTAATATACGAAACGATTTTTCTTGTCACAATCACCATATCCGTTACCAATTTATTGTTGATAATCTGGCCTGTGATGAACCAGTATTCAGCACGCTGCTTTTCATCATCTGGCTTGCCTTTATTGGCCTCTTCTATCTGCTTCAGAATAGTGGAATCCTTCAGCCCTTCAAATACGTGATGAAGAGGAATGCCTCTCTGCATGCAGCCATTGATGTAGTCTTCCATGCTGATGATGCCATTTCCAAATGATACCTCATTGATTCCATGTGTCACTAGGAGGCTGTCTTCATACCTGAAGACCTTCTGCACGGCACGTCCTGCTTCCTGCTGTCTGGTACCATCAGCAAGCAATCTCGTTCCTTTTGTATCTCCAAATGCCAGCATGCCATCATCCAGTTCCATTATTCCGACAAATGACGTATCATGGCTGTCATTTCTTTTAGCTGCTTTCTTGTTTTCCTTATTATTCACGATGGCATGACGCACTTCATCTGGCAAATAGGAGGAAATGAATGAATAATCGTATTCATTGTAAGGAGCATCTATGCTATATCGTTCATATGCACTGTCTCTTATGTCCTCGATGCTTCCAGGTCTGCTTTTGCATTGCATTCTGTAATAAGCTTCAGCAATATGTTCCATGGCTTCGTCATCGCTTGGTCCGCCTGTGAAGCCAAGGCCTTCAGTCATCCATGAACTGATTGTCCTGTTTCTTGCGTCATTGTCTATATCGTAGGCTGCAATGAGCAGATGCCTGACAATTTCCATCAGCCATTCTGCTGTTTCTCTTTTCTTCTGTCTGGTTTCCTCTTTGCTGATATAGATTTCTGTATCTTCTTCCATAATGATGTCCTCCTTGTGCATTAATGCATGTTAAAAGCAAATATATATTAAATCACAATAATTTGACAACATGCCGTTTTTAGTGTTAAAATAATATTGCATGATATAAATATAATAAATATGCAAGGGGGGAATCACAGAAAATGGCAACAAAGCAGAAAGGGGCTGATGGTCAGCCAGGCAGGACATCACTGGCATCATTGCAAAAGGCCGTAACGGATGCCGCTGATAAGAACGGAGGCAGCCTGACAATGAGCCAGCTGGAAAACATTATCCAGAAGTATGACATCACTGAGAAGCAGATGGAAAACATCATCAGGATGTGCGAGAAAAAGAGACTTATCAGGGATGATGATGACAGTGACGTTTATGAAGACATGGAAGATTTTGACAGGTTTGACGACTCCATCAAGGGAGAGGTCAGACTGGACAATCAGCTGAAGGCCTATCTCTATGATATCGGGCAGTATGAGGTCTACAGCAAGGAGGAAGAGTACGAAGTCGGACTCAGGGTGATGGCAGGAGACGAGGAAGCCATTCACGAGATGACGATGCATAACCTCAGGCTGGTGGTAGCTGTCGCCAAGACGTACAAGTACACGAATGTCCCGCTCATGGATATCGTCATGGAGGGCAACATCGGACTGATGAAGGCTGTCACGAAGTTTGACTATACGATGGGAAACAGGTTTGCAACCTATGCAACATGGTGGATTAAGCAGAACATCTCAAGAGCCATCACCAACAATGAGCGCACCATTCGCATGCCTGTCTACGTAACGGACTACATCAACAAGTATGAACGCAACAAGAAGCTCATGACACAGGAAATAGGCAGGGAACCGACTATAGAGGAAGTGTGCGAGAGAATCGGCGTATCAGCAGAGAAGATGAAGAAATGGCTCCATGTCAAGAAGCAGACATCCAGCATCTCCATTGATGCACCGCTTGATGATGATGAGCGCTCCACAATTGGCAATTTCGTAGGGGACGAGAGGCAGACGCCTGACAAGGCCGCCATGCAGTCATCACTCGAAGAGGCATTAATAGCATCCATGAAGGGACTGACTGAGAATGAAAGAGCCGTCATCATCATGAAGTACGGAATTGGAGGAAAGCCTCCGATGAAGCTGACAGAGATTGCTGAAAAGCTGGGATGCACGAAGGAGAGGGTCAGACAGCTGGAGAACAAGGCCATCAAGAAGATGTCCACTTCAGAGAACCGCATGAACCTCAAGGAACTCTATCTGGCTTGTAATGATTAAGTGCATCATAATGATATAATGAACGTGAATCCGTGAAACAAAATAACAAAATGCTATAGTATTTAGTAAATATTAACTGAAGTGTAACAAAGATGTCCTGAATATCATGAAAACAGGACAAAAAAAGTCAGACATATTCTATTAGTATAGCTGGGAAATAGTGAAAGCATAGTGAAAATATAGTGTAACAATATTTCAAATAGATGGGAAATATAGTAAATAGATATTCGTGATAATGAATCATAAAAATATAAAATAAGTGCAATATAATTTGCAATAAATAAAATAATGTAATAAAATAAATATGTAATCAAAAGAAAAGGAATGGAGGAATGAAAAATGATTAAACCAGGCGCAAAACATTATGTAATCAAGGAAGATGATGGCGTTGTCGTAGCCATCGGCAACGAAATCTATCCCGAACAGGAGGCATCAGATGCTAGACTGAATCTAGATGAGAAATGGGTACTTGCTCAGATGCTTGAAAACAATACAAGATACGGCAGCTTTCATGGAGGCAAGGGAGTAGCCAGATGCTCTGATGATGATGCATTCGATGCCAATACAGGAAAGATAATCGCATCAGCCAAGGCAGACAAGCAGCTCCACAGACAGATGGTCCACTGCTATGATGAGACAATCAGACAGCTTGAAAACATCCTGGTTGAGGCTAAGAGACTCAAGGCATGTCATGAGGACAAAATCAGAAGATGCGAGGATGTCATTGATGCATATTGCAGACCTCGCTAATGCCAACAGGCAAGCCTGTGGGGCTATAGCAGCCGTGTGGAGAGACAAACCTATGTCCACACCACAATATTCCAGAGCGAGCATTGAAGAATTCGCTGACAAAATCCGCAGTGAGCTTGGTCTGGTGCCACCTATCACGGCATCAGATATCAAGCGTGCCTACGAAAAGCTCGGCATTAAGCTTACATCTCGCAGGGACTGCAGTCTTGACAGCAATATCAGGCGGCTGGCTCCATTCGACTATGAGGTCTTCTACGACCCTGAGTGGAGTGACCAGACATTCGTCTGGAATATGTCCACAGTACTCGGACATATCCTGTTGTACGACATTTATCAGGACGGCAAGAAGCATGTCTACACAGGCAGATACCAATGCCTGACATCCGCAGGATATCATGAGGACATCAACAAAGTCATCAAGAATGTCAATCAGTTTGAAGACGATATCATTCGATGTGAGGATGCCAGCGACCTGCGTGATATCATTCGTGAAAACATCGACAGGCAGTCATATCAGCACTGCTTTGTCCAGTGTATGTACGACTTCTATACGGATACTCTTATTCGCATCCAGATATGTGGCGGAGGCCAGGACTACGAATACTATATCCGATTTCCAAAGAAACAGGAAAACGCATTCTGAATAATAACAAAAACGCTAACAGGTGGAGCAGATATGTTCCACCTGTCTTCGCACATATAATATAGGAGGGCTACAATTATGCAGGACAATACACAAAGCAACAGAAATCTGTCTGTCGGAGACCATGTATGGTTCAACCAGAACTGGGTCGGTCCGTCAGCAGGAACCATTACAGCATTCAAGCAGACAAAAGCTGCCAGACGTAAAGAATCTGCAGACTACGCCGAGATTCACCTTGATAACGGCGGTACAACAGGCACACTGCTTACAAATATCTATACTTCAAAAGAAGCACTCCTTGAAGCTAATAAAAAGGCATCCTCTAAACGTATTGCTGACTACAAGGCCAAAATTCCAGACATTGAAGGTCTTGTCCGCTTCATGTTCGATAACACCATCTCCGCTGGTGCAGAAGAGTATACGGACTGGGACGCTAGACAGGCTGTCAGTGAGCGTGCAAAAGAGCTTCTTGGCATCGACCTTGACTAACTTAACACACATACAGACGGGAACAATCCTGTCTGTATTATTTTTTATTACATTAAAAAAGGCCAAAAAAAGAGATTCCAAAATTGGAATCAATGGTATTCATTTAAGCAAAAATCTTGAATACCATTGAAATTGGAACCTCCTTTTTTCTATTTGCATGAATAGGTCTACATCATTGACATGACGAGCGTTGTAGATTCGGCATAGCTGTGTACAGCCTTACTGATTTCTACATTCTTCTTTTCGTCAGCTTCAATCTTGCTGAGTGTATAGGCATCTGACAGCCCATACATTTCAAGAATGAATGCTGAGGCGATTCTTGCTGCATCATCTCTGATGTCGGCCTTAGCCTTGAACTCATCATCATTCTTGATGGACTCATACAGGAAATCCTGTATGTTTGTGTCACAGATGCCACCGTAGTATCTCTCTGCAGATTTCGTGAGAGTGTCAAGATTGACATTCTCATACTTCTTGAGAGCTTTTTCGGCAAACTTGCTGACATCGGCATCCGTCTTGCTGATATCAAAGACGCCGAAGGTGCGGAAGCCCTTGAACTTTCTTTCAAGCTTCATCCTTCCATCCTCAACAGCCTTCTTCTCGGCAACAGTCAGGAATTTCTTCTTGACGAATGTCTTTGTGCCATCAGCATTGATGCGGGTAATGCCTTCATCAATCAAAGGAGCCAACAGCTTGATGTCACCTTTCTGAGTGACATGCACGCCCTGTGCCTGCCATTGCTTGTATGTGGCAACAATGTGAGCATCATGCGCCCATAGGATATCCCTATTGGTCGCAGAATACTTGGCATTTGTGCCAAGAGTTGCCGCTACCCAGCTCTGGAAGGCTGTCTTTCTAGAGTAGGCGTCAGACAGCTTTTCATTTAAAGCTGATAACACCTCCTCTGATTTAGAAGAATATGCAGTTTTTGCAGTAGTTCTTGTCATAAGTTTATTTCCTCTCTTTCTGCCTGTTTAGGCTTTTTTCTTTTTATGACATTTACAATACAATGGTGTACTATAGGTACACCCTATAGCGTTAAAGCGTTTAGTCATCATTCAGGGCGGCAAGGTATCCATAATGGACAGCCATGTTCGTGCATGCCTTGGAAAGTTCCTCATATGTCTCTATGAGAGCCATTTCTCTGGCTGTGCTGACATGTGCCTCCCTGGCATCATCAATGGCACGTCTGAGCAATTCCCTTGTCTCAGATGCCTTTTTCGATGCCTGCGAAGCCTCGCTGCTGAAATGCCTTTGCAGCATTTCGCACTCATCTTTTGAGAGATTCATTGCTTTCACTCCTTTCTTTCTTTATGTTCAGATGCACTGAACTGCGATTCTTCAGCTTGATGGATGGCTGCTGCTGTTCAGCCTTGGCAACTGGTTGCTTTTGTCCAGCCTTGATGACTGGGTGTCCATGTCCCATCTTGACGACTGGACACTGAGGCTTTTTATCGTCACCATGCAAGAATGCTTCCAGGCTGTTTTTGAATGCCTCGGCATCTTGCTGGAGGGCATTATTGCAGTCCTTGGCTTCAGGCAGATATCTTCTGACATTCAGTCCCTTGTCCGTGAACGCCTTCACGGCCTTGGCAACAACCTTGTTGCCAGCGACATCATTGTCAAACGCCAGTACAAACGTCTTGCTGGCAATCTCAGGATGGCTCTCCACCATTCTGAGCACCTGTCTGTACTTTCTGACGCCTGGCAGTGACACCACGCCAACTGAATTGTCATCCAGTGCCTGTGCGATGCTCATGGCATCATAGGCACCTTCAGTAATGAAGACTGTCTGCTTGGATTCATCCAGCAGGTCATGCAGGTTCCAGATTTCAGGCTTTCCTTCACGGATGATGACCTGAATCTCCTTCTTGTCCTGCTTTACAGACTTGTCAGATGTCCTGAGCAGTATTCTTGACAGCTTTCCATCCTCATCATAGATGGGGAGGAATACATCACGCTCTTGATAGTTGCGTGTCGTGTATTTCCTGCCATAGAACTCCTGCTTAGCCTTCTCTGTGGACGTAATCATGTCCACGAAGGTCCTGCAGGTACCACTGCCAAAGACAACGCCGTAATTCTTCAGCGTCTTGGCACTCAGCCCCCTGTATGATGAAACAGGACAGCTGTGGTCCACCATCGGAGGCATGGCAAAGAAACAGTCCAGTGCTCTGATGGCATCATCTGTCATCTCCACACGTGATTCCGACTGGATGGGAGCCACAGGCGTCACAGACTGCTGGCTGTCATCCAGACCCAGCTCATCCATGTAGGTGACCTGGCCGCATTTTTCCATGCGGTTGCATCTGATTGGAATACGCTTTTCAGCATTTTCCAGATGGGCATTGATGTCTGAAATATAGACAAACGCCTCGTGATGTCCGCATTTCGGACATGTGCAGCTGAAGTAGCTCCCCATCTTGCGGGCATTCAGCTGATTCAATATTTCATTCACATTCATGCTTTTTATTCTCCTTTCCTCAGTCTGATGCTGTGCATCATCACTGATACATGAAATACATCTATAATAAATCATAAAGATGTGGAGAAGTGAGGAGACAAGGGCAAGAAAATAAAAAAATATGCAATGGTCATTATAGACATGCATATTGCATCATTATATGCCATCGTTAGGGCAGGGTGCTGCAGTATATTGGCGTTTGCTATGTTTTGGCGTGATACAGCCGTGTTTTAGTCATGCTGGTATTCCTGTGCCTGTTTTCTCCATACGGCTGAGAGAGGCAAATACACGCTCTGTCCTCTCATCATGGCGCCCCACCCTCTGCCTCCTCATCCTCCTCATCTTCACCATCATCACCATCATCAGCATGTTCATATGACGTGGTGCCCCGTCCTCCATTTCCTCCTCCTGCACGGACATCCAGACTGTCATTTGCTGGCATGGTGGCATGGATGTCCTGCCATCAGAAAGAGAGCAGGGGAGAGACGGCTGGAGGGCTGTCATCAGGACGGCAGGCTATCATGATGCACATCATCATTGAGACCTGTTATCATTACGCCTGATAGCATGGAATGCATCAGGAGACGGCTGGTGGATGGTCACTAGTACGGCAATGGGCATCTGTCATTCATAATCCCATCATCATTGCCTGATGTCATTCCGCCTGATGTCATTGGGATGTCTGGAATGCCTGTTTCTGCATGCTGGAGCCGTGTTTCATTTGTGCTGGTATTCCTGTGACTGTTTTCTCCATACGGCTGAAACAGGGGAATGCATGCATGAAGCCTGTCATCTCCATATGGCCCCACCCTCTGCCTCCTCTCGCCTTTCTGCAGATGATGATGCATCAGATGATGAAGCCATCGTGGCCGCACCTCATCCGTTTTCTCCTCCTGCACGGACATCGGCATATCATCACTGGAAACATAGCAGGATGTCCTGTGAACAGAGGGGAGAGAGCAGGGGACGGCTGAATGACAGTCACCAGCACGGCAATAGCATCTCTATGCTGCCTGCCTTGCCTGATATCCTCCCGCCTGATGTCTTATGTATACTGATGCATAATATACATAATATAATGGGATGGAATGAATGGGACAGATGTCACTGGGATGAGCGGGCAACAGTGATGGCATCACTGTGATGAGGAGCGGCGTAGGGATGGCATCATGGTGATGAGCTGGCATTATGAGAACGTCACTGTAATGAGGAGCGGTTGCATGGAGAGGGCAGGTGACCTGTTGCATACAGCGTCATGGAGAGGGATGCTGTCACTGGGATGAGCGTGCCATACTGCCTTCCCATTGTTGAGCGGTCCTGGTGAGGCTATCACTATAATAATATGCGTCCTCATATATGCTGGAGGACCACTTGCATACAGCGGCGGAAAAGTGAAGACGTTCTGGTGATGAGCGTGCCTTGCTGCCTGCACATTGTTAAGCAGTCATAATGAGGATGTCACTGTAACAGCATGCGTCATCAGGTATGAGGGAAATCCACTGGCAGACAGCGGCGGAGAGGGGAGGGATGTCCTGGTGACGAGCGTGCCATGCTGCATTGCCACAATCTGTCTGTATGCTGGGTATATAAAGCAATGAGCCAGTCCGTTGGTTCTGGACTGGCTCTGTTTATTCATGCATTGTTATGCCTGCATCCATGCCAGTCGGCCACTCCTATTCCATCTCTTCCTGTCTGTCTGCTGTTGTTCCTCTGACTGCTCTTGCTCCTTTTATCTGCCTGCTCTATGCCTGCCATTCCTCTAGAGATTTGTTTGCAAAGATGCTGAGGCGGGGTGTGTTGATTCTCTGTACGATTGCACTGTGTTTCTTTATTGCAGGCAGTAGGAGGACTCCTGCAAGATTGACAGACATCACTGTGATTTCCTTTTTATTTCTCCTCAATGCCATCTCCTTTGCACGCTCTTTTCTCTTCTGCCATACGCTTTGCACTCTCTCTAATAATATAATGTATTGAATTTGACATACTCCCACGGCTAAAGCCGTTGGATTCTTTAGATTTTCCTGGCATCACCACAGTCATATAGGAGGGATATAGCCAGGGTTTTCAAGATTTATCGTCTATTGGATTTCTGCACCCTCTGTGCCTACTTTCCAGGCGAAAGGCTTATGTCTGAGCCTTTATACGTATGAGTGTTTTATATGTGTGCTATTATGCCTTATTCGTTTAGCTGTTTTTCCTGAATGTATCTGTATGCTAGAATCCAAAGCACTGCTTCATTGACGTTCCGCTTTTCTTCATTTCGGCTATGAGGCTTTCCTGAAGTTCAAGGAATCTGTCGAACTCACGCATGCATTTGTTCCTGTCTGGCTTGCTCAGCTCCTTGTTGCTGTTCCTCAGCAGGAATGCGCTGTACAGGTCTCTCTGCACTTCATGGCCGTCTATGAGCTTGCTCCTTTCAGACAGCTTCGTTTTTGTGCAGCTGTCCGTCACATGGTTGTACTGGCTTGCCTTGAAGCTTCTGGTGTCCACCTTGCATACGCTTCCGCCATACATGGTAGCCTTTCTTTCAAGAATGGTGACAAAGCTCGCAGGCGCTCTGTCGTTCAGCGATTTGCCAAAACGCTTCTTGCGTCTGTATTTATACACCTGCTTTAAGGAGCCGTCCTTCTGCCTTATGGCTGTTGGCTTTTCGCATCGTTCTGTCTTTTTTGCCCTGCACTGAAGGCCTTTGAATGACATGTCCTCGACTATGTAGTTGACGGACTGTCTGAGCAGCTCGTTGATTGTCTCCTCGTGAGACTGCTTTGTATATTCTGTCGGTACAGCGACTTGAGCCTGTTTTGCTTTTTCATGTACGTCTTGGAATACACCCACTTCTCGTGGTTTGACCTGTCTATGCTTCCGTCAGGATTGTACTTTTCAGGATTGGACATGCGCTTTGAAGTGTCCATGCTTGCCTGAAGCTTCTCGATTTTCCTGTTGTACGCCTTGCATCCTGGTGCAAGTTCTTTCAGTGTGACCTTGTTTTCTGAAACAGCTGCCACTGTGGAAACGCCTATGTCTACGCCCGTGATGCTGTCTTTATTCTCTGCGGCCTTTATCCTGTGCGGAGCATCGCCCTTCAGGTACACAATGACATAATAATGCCATCCGTTGGGGAACATCATGCGCTCTATCTCGCAGTAGGAAATGTCAGAGTTCAGTGCCTCAATAATGTAGTCTCTGTTTTTGGGGAGCCTGCATCTGATGTTCAGTCCAATCCATTTGATGGAATACGTGTCCCTGCGGAACTTGACACCGTTCGTGTTTTCCTTTCCGCAGATTGTACTGAAGTCACGGAATTTCTTGAAGTGCAGGACGCTGCCATCGCCATAGAGGACTTTCTCAACGCCGCACCATACACGGGTTGCCTCCTTCTGCACCTGATGCGATGACAGACATTTGCGGAACTGTCTTCCACAGACCTTTATGTATGCCTGAAAGGAGTATTCCGACAGGCCGTAATCCCTCACGATTGCGGACATTCTTCTGGATATCTGCTTCCTGCGTGCCGCCTCATCCTTTGAATTCCTGTCTTTTGCCAGCAGGGCGGAATACTCCTTTTTCAGTGCCTGGTATTCCTTGTCGCATGACAGCTTCTTCAGGCATTTCCTTGCGTGCTTGACGAGCACGTTATGGACATGGCTCACGGCATGAAACCGCTTGTCGATGATGTATTCATCATGTTCTGTTGTGGCTAGCAGCAGTCTTACCGTATGCATTTCTAACACCTCACTTATATTACATATTCATTATATCTCATTATGTCGAGACTTGCAAATTATAGGAGGACGAATTTCAGAAATATCGCACTTTTTAGTTTTCATCAGAATTGCTCTCAGCCCACGATTAAGTATGCCTATTTGCATACAGGGCAACTGTGCTCAAAAAAATAGAAAATATTGTAATTTTCTGCTGTCAAAAGCTTGCATTTAATGAAATAATATGCTATTATTTATATGTAATAGAAATATTACGATAGGTGGCCGCTACCAAACAGCTGTGGAGTGGACTGCCTGCAATGCGGACATGACTCCAGTGCCAGGGCTGGCGACACGCACTTTAACTGACACGACCATCGTGCTAATTAAAATGCTAGCTTGCCAGCAGGTATGGCTTACTTTTGGATATTTACATTTATAAATAAATAAGGGTACTGGAGAACACCACTGCCATAAGATAGGGCCGCATTGCGCTTGAATTGCTTTTGCATCGCAGACATAATCGTAACTTCCTTTTGTTCATATAACAAACCATCCATTTGAGTTGCGAGATAGTGTTGCGATGCTCTTTTTTTGAAATTTTACAAGAATGGATGGAAAGGAGACAAACATGCAATTAGGATATAAGGAAAACGTATTCAGGGAACTCAGACTCTTCATTACTGATGGTGAGAGAAACGCCATGACGAACGAGTCACTAGCAGCCGCTGTCACTCTTAACGATAATCTTTCTTCTCTTGGATTTGTCATGAAGCCAGAAGACGTCATTGAGATGGCACGCTACAGTGCATCGGACATGCAGAGATTCTTTAATGAGATGAAGGACTATGCAGGAGAGTTCAAGGCCGCTCCTATGTACCCAGGATTCCCAGAGGAAGTGCTAGACATGGACGAGGCACAGTTCCGCATGCATCAGCTCTGCCACTACTTCTCGACATACGGCATTGAGAGTCTCTTTGGCGTAAGCGTATCAAGAGGATGGCTTCCTCATGATGCTGACGAAAAGGAATTGCCAGAAAGAGACGGCGGTGTCGGATTCAAGGCAGACCTCAAGCAGATTGGATTGCTAAGGGAGGCGGATGCCTACAGCGTTCCTGCCAGCATCATTCTTTCCCGCACGTCACGCATGACGGAAAACGAAAGAGGGCTTGTTGCCGAGGCACTCAAGCACGTTGATGACGAGGAGATTGCATCATTTGCCATTCCTTTCAAGGAGAACATGGTAATCGCCTTTTCCATCTTCATCGATTCAGGCAGCATGTCATCTGCCCGTGCAATCTGCAAGCATCCAGGTGATGTCTTCAAGTGCCTTCAGGACTATCTTCATGAACATAAATACAGACTTACGACACATCAGAAGCGTTTCATTGTCAGATTGCTGGAAAGCTATGACATTGCCAGCTTCGAGGAGAACCTCATGCAGTCAAACGGCAAGCGTGAGCAGGTGCTCAACATGCTCAGATTCGTCAGCTACAGAAAGTTCAGCAGAAGTAATGTACATCTTGATGCTGTCAATGCCTTAAGAAACGGAGAGCTGTCTTCATGGATGAGCAAGGCAGAAGAGCTGATTGAAAAGGACAAGGCAAACAATGCAATGGGACTCTACAGCGAGGCCGTGCCATTCATTGCCAAGAGACCTGGCATGATGCTCAGGATGCTCAGACGTCTGCTTAAGCTTGGCTACATGCCTGAACTGCTTGCGGCTGCTCTTGAGGCCTATGCAAATGAGCTTTCTACAAAGACGCTTGTTGACGTGCTTGAAAAGACGGAAATGACGGACCTGCTCAAGTGCGTACTTGCTGAAAAGCTGAAGAGCATCAGAACGCCACTGCAAGGCAGGAAGGTCTTCATTGATGAAGGTGAATATGATATTGCACATTCCGCCATCAGCAAGAGCGAGGAAGGTGGATACATTCGCAGCTGTCTTGCCTTCAGGATTCCAGATGACCTCAAGCGTCTCAGATTCTTCGTCTACTGGAACGACAGACAGCGTGTTGATATCGACCTGCACTCCTATGCCTTTCTTGATGAATACTATGAACATGTCGGATGGAATGGTGACTACAATAATGCGGGCATGGTGACATCGGGCGACATCACCCATTCCAACGCCGCTGAATACATTGACATCGACCTTGACCAGGCCAGAAAGTCAGGCGTGCATTCCATCGCCACGGTCATTAACATCTACTCAGGCAAGCCATCCTTCAGGGATATTGATGAAGTGCTGGTAGGCATGATGGGCGTCAACAAGCTGGGAAAGAAAGTCAGACTCTATTCTCCTGATGCCTGCTTCTTCTCACACAAGCTTGTATCCAGCTGCTCACGCATGCTCTATGGCAGAATTTCCATTGATGACGGATATATCAGATATGTTGGCGAGAACGTCCCTGTAGATGATAAGGAAGGCATAAATGTCAGATTCTCACTCAAGGACTACATCGACATGCTCTGCACTGCCCAGGATGCAGAAGTGGTGGACAGCAGGGAAGATGCTGACATCGTGGTAAGCATTGGCAAGGGTGGAGATATCTCGCTCATTGATGAAAACTTCTTCATGGACGCAAAATAGGCATTCTCACTATGCATATATATCAGGCAGTCCTCTGGGGCTGTCTGTTTTTCTGCATAAAAAAACACATTGCAAGCGTATGGCTACAATGTGCTTATTCGATGATGTGCAGCTCATGAGCATTGTCATTTCTGATGAAGGCGTTCATCTCTTTCCTGATGCCTTCAATGTTCAGCCCGCTGACCAGAACCGTCTTGCCAGTCGTCAGGTTGACCTTGAGAACGCTCATGCCATTCGTTGAGATGACGATTCTATCATTTTGCTCGTTAAGATATTCTGCGATGTTTCTCATGATATCACCTCCTGTTATTTAGTTTTCTTATATGACTTTTTAGCATTCTATTATTATATCATAAAAATGCATAGAATGCAAGTCTTTGATATACTGTGGACACTCATATGATTAAAATTAATTATACCACATAAGGTATAAAAACTGTAAAAAATAAAGATAATATACCATATGGGGTATAATAGCTATTCAGCATTCTTTTTAGAAATATGTGATAATATATCTCATGAAAAAAATAAAAGATGGGAGGGCAAATGAATGTCAGCAATTGATGGAAAGGTAGTGACTGGTCTCAGAATGAGTGATGGAACGCCTGTAACGGGATTTGTTATAGGAGTAGCACCGTTTCTTTATATTCTCTCAGAAGACGAGGTTCGCAAGGCTTGCTGTACGGGCGAACAGCAGGTGAAGATTGAGATTACGGCTGAAAGGATACTGGCTCATGGTATCTTAGAACTTGATTAATCTCAGTTTGTGGACGCCATATGGCCAATAGTCAAGAGTACAAATCAAACATCATTGTGATATAATTTGCACAAAAAGAATAATAATGCTATAATATAGATGTAATCTTAATAGATGCAAATAAAAAAATAACTGGAGGAACTTAATAATGAAAATCAATACAGAAATTCAATATGCAGGAAAAGGCATCAGGATGTCAGATGTCGAGAAGGCTGTCAAGGACCATCTCAAGGAAGATGGAGAGAAGATGGTGGACATCACTGAACTCAATATCTACTACAAGCCTGAAGAAAATGTAGCCTACTATGTCGCAACCAAAAAGGATGGTACAGCTGTAGGCACAGGCACTGCTTTATCGCTTGAAGTAAAATAATATAAGTGAAAATGGGATGTGATATGCATCCTCTTTTTTAATAAAAAACAGACTGCATATTAACAGTCTGTCGTAAACGTTTATCAGGAAGCAGAAAGGAGAGACTCACATTTGGAAATCTAGGAGGAAAAATGGTAAATGATTTGCAAGTTTTCCATTAAAAAATCTATGTTTAAAGTCAGGGAAAGAGAGGAGAATATGATGTGTATCGTCCAGCCTGGAAAAAGATACTGACAGGCTGGATTGTCTGTGCGTGTTGTTTGTGTTGCTGCTCCCAGTATGGTATTGTACATCACAATGAGACTTTTCAATATGATAGCTGTCTCATGTGACATCAATATTGAATCATATAAACAAGAAAAATGAGGAAATTTCTAAAAATATTTTCTATTTTGCAAGCCCCATTTCCTTTAGTCTTTTCTTGAGAAACCTGTCCAGCATCTTAATCTGATGATTGGTCAGATGAGGATTATCCTCATCAAAGCCTGATAAATCATAATCGTGGTCATAGAAGACAAGCTCTTGCATGTCGGGATACCGATAGACATCTATGGATATGCCGTCAGCTATATTGTCGATGTAGCCGTAGCATGCCCACATGCCATTCTTCAGCTTTCTGGTGTACTGCACCTCATCCTTGCTCATTGGTCTTGAGCCGTATCTTGTATAGCATCCGTTGATATAATCATTCATTAATATGCCCTCCTGTGTATGCCTATATTTAAGCACATGCAGGCACGAGAAAAGCGTGCATTTCTTAAACTTAACCTCCTATAATTTGCATTCAATGGCATATAGTGATAAAATGTATATGTAACGAAGGAGGTGAGCAGAATGAGAAGCACATCGGATATGGCATTTCACGAAGGTGTGGTGATAAAGCTGCACCCGTCAGACGCACAGAAGCACATCATTGCGGTGAACGACAATGCGTCACGTGCCGTCTACAACTTTCTTGTCGCAACGGACAGGGAGCTATACAGGCTGAAGAAGACTGCTCTGTACATCAGCACGGTCGCTGAGCGCATAAGCTATCTTGAGAGCGTCATCAGCACGCCTTCCGCCATCATGAACGCACTGCCATACCTCTACGACAGGAATGTCGATTCCCAGGCCGTCTGCAGCGCCATCAGGAACTACAGAGGAGCATGGAAGAGAATGAGGGAACAGCACGCTGGCATCCCAGCCTTCCATAAGAAGGGCTGTGCCATGTCATACCAGACATGTGCTCACTACAGGAAGGACACACGCATTGGCACGATAACCATCATGATGGATGCTGTCGGCGAGTACTGGGCATCGCTCCAGGTCAGCACGGACATGCCGTTTCACGATGCGTTGCCAGAGACAGGCTCGTCAGTCGGCGTTGACCTGAACCTCATCGAGCTTGCCAATGACTCGGATGGAGGCGCCTTCGAGAACAGGAAGTACCGTGGCAAGTCTCAGAAGAAGCTCGCCAAGGCACAGAGAAAACTCAGCAGGCGTGCCGAAATGGCAAGAAAGGAAGGACGCAGCCTGAAGGACTCGAAGAACTACCAGAAGCAGAGACGCAAGGTAGCGTACCTCCAGAGAAAGACCACAAGACAGAGAAAGGACTACTTGAACTGCATCTCATGGCATCTCGTCAAGAGCCACGACCTGATTGCCTTTGAGGACCTCAGCGTCAAGAACCTTCTCAGAAACCACTGTCTTGCAGGCGCCATCAGCGATGCCTCATGGGGCATGCTCGTCACCATGACACGGCAGAAGGCTGACACATACGGCAGGAAAGTCATCCTCGTCCTTCCGCAGTACACGACACAGACATGCAGTGTATGTGGACATGTCATGAAAGGCAAGGACAGTCTGACACTATCCGTGCGTGAATGGACGTGCCCAGCATGCGGCGCGCATCACGTCCGTGACACGAACGCCGCCAGGAACATACTTGCAAGGGCGCTCGGCAGCTTTTAGATAAAAAACTGGAGCATCAGGCTTCTCCTGGCATGGCAACTCGCCAGGATAACCGCCCTCTAATTGGCAGACCTCTACGGCATCCCTGAGGGAATGTGGCAAGTCAGCTGTATCAGGGTAAGATGTGCACCGTGCCATGGCAGAGAAGACTGCCCCGCGCGTCCACATGCTCGTGACTTCAGTCATGAGTAGTTGACTATAGCTGTCATATAGAGGTGCGATTGCACCAGAAAGGAGAGATGATATATGACATATGAAGAATACAATAAATTCATGCTAATAATAAAAATTATCATGGATGCAAGAGAGTTATGCAGAATGCACCATGATGAGCTGAGCAGAGCTTCAGCGAGAGGCATGAGCGTCATGATTGCCTACAAGGCAGCTCATGAAGCTGAACTGCAAAGCATTATGGATGAGCTTGATGAAAAAGAGGCGGAAGTTTTCATGAACGCTTACCATGATGCTGATGGACAGCCATGTCTGGATTGATGTGCCATAAGAGACTCCTGGTTAGGAGCCTCTTTTTTTGCAGGTTTCATTCATATGGGGCAAAAAAGGCAAAAGAAAAAACTCAGGCGCACAAAACCTGAGCTTTTCTTCTTAAATCTGATAAGTAACACCAAGGTTCTTATACCTAGAAAGGCCAAACACCTTTCTATATAGACAATCAGTATAACAACCTCCCTTATCTTGATAATTGAAATGGTCATTAAGGATAAACAAAGACCAATCCTTTAAGATGTATTTTTTCATATATATTCTCCTTTCTGTGAGCCTAAAGCATCACTTGAAAATACATAAATATATAAGTATAATAATATTAAAAAGGTGACACATTGCATACATAGCAAATATGATGATAAAAAAACAAAAAAGCGAATAAAAAGACGCAGAAAAAAGATGCCAAAATGACATCCTTTTTTTGACTATTATTTAGTTCTATAGAATAATCCTGTGCGATAGTCCTCATGTACGAGGACCTCGCCAAATTCTGACAATTCTGGGGCGTCTATATTATAGACATATGCCTCGGCATAATAGTCTGCTCCTTTCTCATCATCACCAGCAGGTGTCCAAGGTGACTCCTCATCATCCCTGCCTACAGTGAACGTCAGGCACCAGAATGAATATGGTCCTGCATTTACTTTGTCTAATGAAATGTAGGCTGGGTCAAAGCTGTATGATGCAAGTTCATCAGCTACAGCATCCTCATTAAAGTCAAGTCCTGTCTCCTCATGAATGTCGTAGAGCATGGCTCTTAGAAATAGCTCATTCTCTACTTCTCTCATAATTCTATAGAAATTCTTATCAGTATTCACCATAATGTTCTCCTTTCTTCCATTTAGAATGGGCAGCAAATACATATATAATGAATCATATTAAGCTGACACTCCAACGGCTAAAGTACGTTGGGTTCTTATATACATTCACTTCCAGATATACTCGAAAGCATATGAGACTAATGAGTTTCTATAAGACTTTCACTACCAAAGATGCCATTGCATCCATTAGCGATAGCATAAGGCTCGTGTCAAAACCTATTTAT
>OCVV011345548.1_pt1 | contig 29434 bp, 22 predicted proteins | sample 1539721 | NCBI WGS metagenome assembly OCVV01 (sample SAMN02144230, study PRJEB22623) | gut metagenome | biome: sheep rumen | host: Ovis aries | place: New Zealand | reverse complement strand
ACTCTCACCGCCTTCGCCGTAGTGCGTGACAACAGACCCTATTGCGAAAATTTCAAAAATAATTTTGTCAAATCATAAGAATAGGGGATGAAGACAGCGTTGGCTCTTCCCAGGGAGGGGATGATGATAGTACCGACCTGCGTCAGCCGTCCCCTCCCTGGGGAGGGGTCAGGGGTGGGGGGAGGAACCTGCGCCAACGGGATTCCGGCCCGCCAAAATGGATTTTAAGTTAATTTAAGTCAAAAAATTAGATCGTGCACGATCTATTTTGCACCTTTAAAACATTCTGAACGAGGCATCTAGCACTTCGAAAGTGTGCAAACCATGCTGGAAAACTCGCAAAACGCTGACAGGGCAAGGATTTTACCCTGGTTTTAAGAGAGTCATCAGGGAGTCATCAGGGAGCCATCAGGGAGCAGACAGGGTTTCACGGGGGTTGGAAGGGTCAGCGAAGGAGGGTGACGGTGCCGATGCCCGTATGGTTGTAGTCGTAGGTGTCGCGCACGTGCCAGTGGTAGACGTAGGCCCCCTGCGGCACCGGACGGCCGTCGTGGGTGCCGTCCCAGGTGGCGGCGGGGTCGTCGGTGCGGTAGATGAGCAGTCCCAACCGGTTGAAGATCAGCAGTTCGAACTCCACGGCCTCGAACGAGAGGGTGGCCCCGAAGCGCTGGTTGCTCTCGCCGCCGGGGGTGAAGACGTTGGGGAACCACACGGAGCGGATGCGCGAGTCGATGCTGAAGGTGGTGTCGCGGCAGCAGTTCCACTGGTTGCAGCTGCGGAGGGTCGCCTCGACGCTGTCGGGCAGCGGGTGGTGGAACTGGCGGCGCGCCCGCGGGGTGCCGATGGTATAGCCGTCGCTGAAGGTCCAGAGCGAGTGGTCGCTGCCCTGGCTGCAGTCGGTGAAGATCACCACTGGGTGGTCGAAGTCGATGAAGGGTCGGCTCAGTTCGACGCAGAGCGTGGGCGGAGGCTCGACGCCGACGGTGATCACGGCCAGCGGGCCGCTCGTGCTGTCGGCGCAAAGGGCGTAGACGGTGGTGGTGTCCGGGGCCACGACGATGGCGGTCTGCCCCTGCTGGGCGCCGAGGGCGGGGTCGGGCGGCGTGGCGCTCCACCAGGCGTAGTGGACGCCGCTGGCGGTGAGGATGGCCGAGTCGCCCGGGCAGAGGCCGTCGGCGCTGGCCGTGAGGGCGATGGACTCGTAGGCGAGGTGCAGCGTCAGGGTCGAGTCGCACCCGTTGGCGGCCGTGAAGCGGTAGGTGTAGTCGCCGGCGCGCGTCAGGGTGTCGGTCTGGAAGAGGAGCGTGTCGCCCAGGATGATGGTGGCCGAGGTGTCGACGGTGGCCGCGGGCAGCACGGTGAGCAGCAGGTGGATGTGGTGCACCAGCGTGTCATCCTCCATCCAGTCGGCCCATCGTTCGAGGGTGCCGGGCTGGGCGGTGGAGTCGGTCGGGATGAAGATGAGCCCCTCGATGCCGCCGGCGTCGAGGATGTAGGGCTCGCCCTGGCACACGGTGTCGTCGACGTGCACCGTGTCGTGTATCAGCTGTTGGTGCAGGGGCTCCAGCGCCATGCCGGTCAGGAAGGAGTAGGCCACCCAGCGGCTGTGGGCAGAGACGGTGGCGTAGAACGGGCCCGCGTTGTTGCTCAGCGTGTGGGCGCCGGGGCTGACAGTGCCGTGGTAGTAGCAGTAGGGGGTGCCGGCCAGGAAGGTGAAACCTGCGGCGGGGAGCGTCGTGCCGTCGAGCTGCATGGTCGGGATCGCGTCGACGGTGGTCACCAGGTCGAAGTAGTGGTGCCCGGACTGGATGTAGTGCTCGCTGTTGTGGTCGGTGTTGCAGTCGTAGACCGGGAAGGTGGTCGAGCAGAGCCAGTTGTGCACCGGCGGTATGTCCACCGACGCGGGGTCGCCGAGCGACGTGGGGTTGAACTTGTCGAAACTGATGAGGTACTTGCAGACGTAGACCGGATGGTCGGAGGTGATGTAGGCGGCCGAGTGCGGGGGCAGGTGGTACTCGTGGGTCTCGCCGGCCTGGAGGGTCACGTCCACGTTGCCCGAGGCCTCCGCAATGTGCACGTGGCTGTTGTCGGTGGCCGCGGTGATGCGGATGCGGTCGCCCTCGGTGCGGGCCTGCTCCGACACCACCACGAACTCCTGCCCCCACCAGTCGAGCGGTATGGCCTGCTCCACCATGTGGTCGCGGCCGCGCTGCTCGTCGTCGGTGCCCACGCGAGCGCAGGAGTGGCCCTGGAAGAGGGCGAAGGGCTTGCCGTTCGAGGTGACCCTCATGCCGCTGAAGGCCTGCCCTGTGGGGCTGTGCAACGCCAGCGACTGGCCCGCGTCGAGGCTGACGGTGTAGGTGCTTCCCGCCGGCAGGCTGAGGCCGTTCACCGTGCAGGGCAGCGTCATGGTGAGCGTGGTGCCGTCCTCGATGGCCAGCAGGGCCATACCGCCCGGGTAGTTGCTGTTGTTCGGGTAGTCCTGCACGAGGTAGGTCGTGGAGAGATACTCGGTCGGAATCACGCAGCAGAGGTCCCACGAGTCGGGCCGGTAGTTGCTCTCGAAGAGCGAGATGTCGGCCGTCGAGGTGACGTGGAAGCCGAAGTCGGCCGCCGAAGCCGAGGGGAGACTGGCCGGCGACGGCAGTGTGATGTGGGTCTGGCTGCCGCCGGTGTGGGTCGCGCTGGTGCTCCATCCGGTCCGGGGGTTGACGACGTTCACCGTGGCGTCGTCCAGCCCCGTGACGAGCAGCGAGAACTGCGTCTCGGACAGTGTGCCGTTGGTGATGAACGTCACCCAGAAGTCGGTGCTCGTCAGTGTCCTCTCCGAACAGTTGGGGTTGACAACGGGCGGAGTCGGCGGTGTCGGCGGTGGTGGTACCACGGTGTCCAATCCGAAGCCCAGGGGAAAGGCATAGCTTTCGTAGGAGCCCAGACCATAGGCATAGGCAATGAAGGATCCGTCAGTGTTCTCCAGCCGGTGGATGCCTTGCGTGTTGGAGGTCCATGGCAATGTCAGTCGATGGATGGTGTACTCTCCCGTAATGGTCATGTCGCTGGTGGGCAGAGGAACCCCGTCGAGTCGCATGGACGCATCGACAGCCGTCGGACAAATGACGGTCAGGTAGTGTCGGTTGTTGGGTATTTCTTCCGATGCATTCAGTTGGAATACACAGCTCCGAATGCCTTGCCCCAGTGAGGGAATGGTGATTGTTGAGGGATCTCCCCTTTGGCCGCCCTGGCTGTAACTGGTCAGGTAGAGAATTACGTTCACTGGTTTGGTGGCGGTGATGCGGTGGACGGCGGTGGTGGGTATTGTGTGTTCGTAGACTTCGCCGGCATCGAGAGTCGTGGAAACGGGGTTTCCATTGATGGTAAGCAGGGTGTTGTCCTCGGATGCTGTGATTCTTACAATGCTGTTCCCGGATTGGTATGAGGCACCGGCAACGATGAAGGTCTTACCCCAATAACGTTCGGGAAGGGCCTGTTCGTACAGCATGTCGCTGCTGGATCCGTTGGAGGGCACTTTCACCCGACGGCCCCCTTGGAAAAGGGCAAAGGGCTTGCCGTTTGAGGTAACCCTCATACCTGAGAATGACGAGGCGTTACCGTTGCTGATGAGAAGGTAGACTTGTCCTTGCTGCAGGGTGGGGGAGAGTGTGGTGCCGGCAGTGATGGTGGTGCCCTGGATGGCACAGGGGACTGTCATGGTCAGTGTGGTGTTGTCCTCGGTGGCGACAAATGCCACTTGCGAGCCGAATTCCCATGCCGGGAAGTCCTGAACGACATACGTGGTGTCGAGGTTCTCGGTTGGAATCACGGTGGCGACGTCCTGTGTGAGGTGTATATAGTTGCTGGCGTAGAGCCAGATATCCGCGCTGGAGGTGACGTGATAGCCCCCATTGTAGGGTGTGGCTACAGGCATGTTGCCGTTGTCCCCCACGGTAAAAGTTTGGGCGCTATTGGCGGTGAGAGAGAAGGTGTTGCTGTAGTTGTTGGCGCCGCTTACCGTGACGGTGGCATGGGTGTCGCACGAGGCGGTTAACATGAGCTGACCGGGGTTGTATGATGGTGTCGCCTCGTGGTAGTTGTAGAGGAATGCCACCCAGAAGTCGGTGCCTTTGGATATCTGCTGGGCGGGGGCAAAGGCGGGCAGCAGGACAAGAATGCATGCTATGAACAGTGTCTTCTTCATCGGATGAGTGTTACCGTGCCGGTGCCGCTCTGGCGGAAGCCGTAGGCGTCGGCGATGAACCAGTGGTAGACGTAGGCCCCTTGCGGGCAGGGGCGGCCGTCGCGGGTGCCGTCCCAGCGGTCGCCGACGCGGTCGGTGCTGAAGACGCGCTGGCCGTGGCGGTCGTAGATGTCGAGGCTGTAGCGGTCGGCGTCGACGGTGGTGAGGCAGCCGAAGCTGCGGTTGTCGGCCTCGCCGGGGGTGAAGACGTCGGGGAACCACGCCGAGCGCACCCGCGAGGGCAGCCGGACGAGGGTGTCGGCGCAGCAGCCCACGCTGTCGCAGACGCGCAGGGTCACCCCCAGCGTGTCGGGCAGCGGGTGGTGCAGCTGGCGCCTGACGGAGGCGCTGCGGTAGACTTCGCCGTCGCTGAAGCGCCACTCGACGCTGTGGTCGCCGGGGGTGCAGTCGCTGAAGGTCACCACCGGGTAGTCGAAGTCGACGAAGGGGCGGCTCACCTCGAGGCAGGGCACTGGGGCGGTGCAGTGGTCGATCACCACGGTGAGCACCGAGTCGCAGCCGGTGGTGGTGGGGTAGCGGAAGGTGTAGGTGCCCGGGGTGGCGAGCACCGTGTCGGCGATGGCCAGCGTGTCGCCCGGCACCAGGGTGTAGCGCTCCTCGCTGCGGTAGGCGGGCAACACACAGAGTGTGAGGCGGTAGAGGTGCACCGTGTCGGGATCGTAGACCTTGCGTTCCAGGTGGAGGGTGCCGGTGTCGGCCAGCGCGCCCTCCTCCCAGTGGAAGGGGCCCCAGCGGTAGGCCTCGTAGCGGCAGGTGGTGTCGGTGCGCACCAGGGTGTCGCGTGGGTAGGGGTCGAGGGCCATGCCGACGGGGTTGGCGTAGCTGTCGATGTAGCCGTCGCGCAGGCCGTAGAGGAAGGCCACGAAGGTGCCGCTGTCCGCCTCCAGTCGGTGGGCGCCGATGCCGACGGTGGTGCGGTAGGCCTGCACGCGCAGGTAGTCCCACGTGCTGCTGTCGTTGATGGGCACCCCGTCCAGCCGCAGGCCGTGGACGAGGGCCGTGTCGCAGAAGATGACGAGGTGGTTCTCCTGATAGGGGTCGAACATCTGGGCCGTGAACCAGGCGCGCTGCACGCCGTGCTCCACCGACGGCAGCATCACCGACGATGGGCCTCCGCAGAAGCCGCTGGTGCCGTAGCTGGTCAGCAGCAGGGTGAAGCCCATGCGGCCCGAGGTGGCAATCGAAGCGGCGTTGTAGGGGTGGGGCTGCATCTGGTAGGTCTGCGAGCGGAGCCGGTCCATCACCGGCCCTGTGGGACCGTTGGGCGACGAGGCGTTGAAAAAGATCATGTTGCCGTCGTCGGCCGAGGTCATCAGGTAGTAGATGCTCTGTTGCTCGCCGACGCACCCCACCAGGTGCAGCTGCCCCCACTGGCTGTAGGGGACGGCCTGCTCGTAGAGGTGGCCGCCGTGGTACTCGTCGGTCGGCACGTGGGCCGCGCTGTTGCCCTGGAAGAGGGCGAAGGGGCGCCCGTTCGAGGTGACCTCCATGCCGCTGAAGGCGCCGAAGGTGCGGTGCTGCTGGGTGCCGACGATGTAGGCTTCGCCCCGCTGCAGGGGTATGTGCAGCCGGCCGTCGGCCGGGGCGTCGATGTCGTCAGGCGGGATGGGCACGCCGTTGGGGTTGACCAGATGCACGGTGACGACGGTGCTGTCCTCGGTGGCTATGATGCCCAGCATCTCGGTGTCGCCCTGGGAGGCGGCGGCCGACTGGGCTATGTACTTGGTGCCGAGGCAAAGCGTGGGTATGATCATCGCCACGTCGTGGCTGCCGCTGGTGGCGTTGCGGGCATAGAGGGCGATGTCGGCCGTCGCGGTGACGTGGTAGGCCCGGCCCCGCACCGCTTCGTTGGTGCCGCAGAGGTGGTTCAGGAGGCCTCCGCCACTGAAGTCGATCGTCACCGACTCCTCGCCGCTCGTCACCGTCACCCGTGCGTCGTCGGGGCCCGTGATGACCAGCGAACACTCGTCGAACGGGCTCATGAGTGAGCCGCCCGTGTTGGGCAGGAACATCACCCAGAAGTCGCGCGCCATGGTGGTCATCGCATAAGGGCTCTGAGCCCGTCCCGCCAGGGGGATGGCCAGCAGTGCCGTCAGCACCAGCATCGGTATGGCGCAATGTTTCATGTTTTCATCTCGTTAACGTCGCGCGCGATGTTTTATTGTGCCCCGTGCGAAATAATATCTTCCATCCATCCTCCCTGCACCCCCTCTGCACCCCCTCTGCATCATCTCTGCATTCCGGCAGGCATCATCCAGGCATCAACCAGGCATCAACTAGGCATCATCCAGGCATCCAGCCTCCGAAATGCGGTCTGGGAGCGGCTTTTGAGCCAAGTCGACCGGAGGTAAAAGTTTTCAACACCCGCCCGCACCCCCTTCCGGGCTCTCGAAATGATGCTTTCGAAGTGTTAAAAGTTGATGTGTATTCTACTGATAACAAGGCGTGTAGTGTGGCTTTGAAAAATAAATTCTCCGTCGGATGAAACTTTTTTCTGCGAATTGCGTTATGGGTTATGAACAACAAAAATTGGTTAAAAAAAACAAAAAAAGGAAATTTTTGTCAAAAATTGGGTTTTTCTTCGTAATTTTACAACCTGAAAAAAGTAGGTAAAAATGGCGTTAATACTTGGAAAAGAGTACTGTAAGGTCGATTCGAACGGCCGTTTCAAGTTCCCGATTGCCCTGAAGAGGCAGTTGGAGAGCGAGGACGGGCGCTTTGTGATCCGCCAGAGTATCTATGCCGAGTGTTTGGAGCTTTGGACCTATGCCAGTTTCAGGGAGGAAGTGGAAAAACTCCAAGACAGACTGAATCCTTACCGCCGCGAGGACCGCGAACTGCTGCGCAAGCTCACCGAAGGCAACATCATCGAGCTCGACTCGAACGACCGCCTGCTGGTGCCTGCCGAGCAGAAGGCCCTGGTGGCGGGGGCCAAGGAGGTAGTGCTGCAATCGACCGGCAAGTTCATCGAGCTCTGGGACCGCAAGACCTACGACGAAATGAACGCTAAATCAGGCGACTTCGCTGTGCGGGCGGAGGAGCTGCTGGGACGGTTGCACGATGACGAACAATGACTACCACAGGCCGGTGATGCTCACCGAAGCGATTGACGGATTGCAGATCCGCCCCGAAGGCACCTATGTCGACGTGACCTTCGGCGGCGGCGGCCATTCGCGTGCCATCCTGGAGCGGCTGGGACGCGGCGGTCGCCTCTATGCCTTCGACCAGGATCCTGACGCCGCCCGCCGCGTGGAGAGCGGCGAGTGGAAGGCCGAGAGCGGCGAGAGCGAGGCCGAGTTCACGTTCATCGGCGAGAATTTCAGGTACCTGAAGTCGTTTCTGCGGCTGCACGGCGTGCGGCAGGTCGACGGGGTGCTGGCCGACCTGGGGGTGAGCAGCCACCAGTTCGACACCGCCGAGCGGGGCTTCTCCACGCGCCTGGACGGCGAGCTGGACATGCGGATGGACCGCCAGTCGCCCGTGTCGGCCCGCGACCTGGTGAACAGCCTCGACGAAGAGGAGCTCGCACGCCTGCTGCACCTCTATGGCGAGCTGCCCAATGCGCGCCAGATGGCCCGCGCCATCGTGAAGGCCCGCGCCCTGGCCTCGATCGACACCACGGGCCAGCTGCGCGACGCCGTCGGCCGCCACCTGCCCCGAGGCATGGAGAACAAGTACCTGGCCATGCTGTTCCAGGCCCTCCGCATCGAGGTGAACGGCGAGCTGGAGGCCCTGAAAGCCATGCTGGAGCAGGCCGCCGAACTGCTGACCCCCGAGGGACGCCTGGTGGTGATCAGCTACCACTCGCTCGAAGACCGCCTGGTAAAGAACTTCATGAAGACGGGCAACTTCGAGGGGCGGGTGGAAAAAGACTTCTACGGCAACCCCCTGTCGACGATGCAGATGGTGAGTCGCGGGGCCGTGCAGGCCAGCGACGAGGAGGTGGCTGTCAACAGCCGCGCCCGCAGCGCTCGCCTGAGGGTGGGGATGAGAAGGTTAAAGAATTAAAGATGAAGGATTAAAGTTTAAAGATAAAGATGGGAAACAAGTTCAGGGATAAAGTGGTCGAAGAAGGCCTCGAGGAGCCGCGTCCGCAGGTGGAGGCGGCGTCGCCGTCGCCGGCCGTCGAGGAGGAGCCTGCCGCTGCGGCAGCGCCCCGCACCCCCCGGCGCAGCGCCAAGGCCGCCCGTGGCCTGGGTCGTGTGCTGGGTGGCGACGCCCTCAGCGCGCGTGTGGTCCTCAAGCAGATACCGCTGGTGCTGCTGTGTCTCCTCTACCTGCTGCTCATCGTCGGCAACCGCTACCGCGTGGAGAACCTCAGCCGCGAGAAGGCGGCCACCGAGGAGCGCATCAACTACCTGCGCGAGCACCGGATCCAGATGCAGAAGCAATACCAGCAGAGCGTCAAGATCTCGCAGATTGCCGAGGACCTCAAGGGAACCGGTGTCGGCATCACCAGCGGCCCGCCGTATGAACTATGAGTAAAGAGACAAGAGCTATGAGCGACAATAGTAAAAATAAAGATAATAACAAACGGATGACGCGCGGCATGACGGCGCTCTACCTGCTGCTGACGCTGGGGGTGGGGGTGGCCATCGTGGCGAGTATCATCAACATACAGTGGGTGCACGGCGACGAGTGGCGCGCCCGCGGCGAGAAACGCGAGGCCGATGTGCGCACCGATCCCGCCCGGCGCGGCGTCATCTACTCGAGCGACGGCAAGATTCTGGCCACGACGGTCACCGAGTGCGACCTCTATCTGGATCTCTTCAACCGTGTGGAACTCGACGAACACGGCCACCCGAAGTACGACCGCAAGGGGCGCCCCGTCGAGAGCGGCCCCATCACCGACTCCAACTTCTACCTCTACCTCGACAGCATGTGCGTGATGCTGGCCGATGCGATGCCGCAGCACGACGCCCTCTACTACCGCGACCGCCTGATCGCCGAGCGCAGCAAGGAGAAACCCCGCCGCTGCTTCCTGGTCGAGCGCCACGTGCCCTACTCGGTGTGGCTCGAGGTGATGCGCCTTCCGGGCTGGAAGCGCGGCGTGGTGCGCGAGGTCGACGGGCAGAGCGTCATCCGCCAGGAGCGTGCCCACATCTATGGCAACATGGCCAAGAATACCATCGGATTCCAGAACCAGCGCGACGCCGACACCTACACCGGCCTGGAAGGGGCCTACGACAGCATTCTGCGAGGCCAGGACGGCACCTACCGTCGCCGCCGCCTGACCAAGGGTATCTGGCTTCCCGACCAGCAGCATGGCCGTCGCGAGGTGCCGCAACGCACCGACCAGGACCGTGTGGACACCATCGTGCTGCAGGCCAAAGTGGACGGGCGCGACATCGTGTCGACCATCGATACCCGCTACCAGGACATCGCAGAGAGTTCGTTGCGCGGTGCCTTGCGCCGCTTTGGCGGGCAGGCAGGCTGTGCCATCCTGATGGAGATGCAGACGGGCTATGTTCTGGCCTGCGCCAACCTGGCCGTCGACACGTCGGTGCACGACTACCTGGAGGTGCGCGACCGCAACGTGGCGGTCAGCGACGTCTATGAGCCTGGCTCCACCTTCAAGACGGTCATCCTCACGGCAATGCTCAACGATCCGGGCGTCAAGATCGACACCGCCATGCAACTCAAGGCGGGATACAAGAACTTCGGGGGCAAGTATGGCGAGATCAAGGACGACCACACCCTCAAGGGGCGTGACTCGCTGAGCGTGCGCGAGGTGATCGAACAGTCGTCCAACGTGGGTATGAGCGATCTGGGCTGGCAGCTCTACGCCGACCGGCGCGACACACTGCGCCAGCTGGTGGAGCGGATGTTTCCCTACGGCAAACTCAATCCCGATGTGAAGGCTAAAGAATATAATACATATATTAATGACCTCCACGCCTCGAACCGCGACTTTCTCAACTTCTGCTACGGTTACTCCACCCGAATCTCGGCCTTGCAGCTCATCACGTTCTACAACGGACTGGGCGCCGGGGGCCGCATGGTGAAGCCCCTGTTCTGCAAGGGGGTGATGCACGGCGACAGGCTGGTGGAGACGCATCCGGTGGTGCTCAACCCGCGCATGTGCAGTCGGGAGAGTGCCTTGCTGATGCGATCCATGCTCGAAGGGGTGGTGGAACACGGTACGGGTAACAACATCAAGAACAATACCTACGGCATCGCCGGCAAGACGGGTACGGCCGTTCACAGCTATGCCAATGTGCGCCGCTACAATGCCTCCTTCTGCGGCTTCTTCCCATCGGAGAATCCCCGCTACACCTGCCTGGTGGTGCTGGAGGACATTCCCTACTATGGCCGACAGGCAGCCGAGGTCTTCAAGGCGATCTCCGATTGTGTGGTGGCTGTGGACAAGCGCCTGAGTGACGGTGCAGTGCGTTCGGTATGGCCCCAACTGGAGCTCGACAGTACCAAGGCGGAGCAGCGACCGGTGGTGGCTCGTGGCGACCAGAGCGAGATGCGCCGCCTGTACAGGATGTTGCGCCAGCCGCTACCTTCGTCCGATTCGGCCAGCCGCTGGGTGGTCTTCCGTGAGGGCAACGACAGTGTCCCCGGCCGCTATGTGCCATACGTCCCGACCGAAGGACAGGTGCCTAACTGCCAGGGAATGACCGCTAAAGACGCTGTGGGAATGCTGGAGGCGATGGGCTACCGTGCTCGCGTCAACGGATACGGCAAGGTCGCGGCACAGCAGCCCCAGGCAGGTGTGGCCGCCAAGAAAGGAAGTGTGGTGGTATTGACAATGAAATAACAGAAGACGACATGAAACTGAGAGATATAATAAAAGGAATAGAGGCCGAAGTGAGTGGCCCGACCGATGTGGAAGTGAACGATCTTCAGTTCGATTCGCGTCGTGTGGGCAAAGGAACCCTCTTTGTGGCCCAGCGTGGCACCAAAGTCGACGGGCACACCTTCATTGGTGGAGCCATCGAGAGTGGGGCTGTGGCCATTGTGTGTGAAGATTTACCCGCATCGATAACCGACGGTGTCAGTTATGTCAAGGTGCCGGACAGCAGTCGTGCACTGGGACTGATGGCCGCCAACTACTACGGGCACCCGTCGGAACAGCTGAAGTTGGTCGGCATCACCGGAACCAACGGCAAGACGACCACCGTCACGCTGCTGCACCGTATGTTCCGCATGATGGGCTATCATGTGGGACTGGTCTCGACCATCGTCAATAAAATCGACGAGGAGGAGCTTGCCACGGGACATACTACCCCTGATGCGCTGGAGTTAAACCAGTTGCTTCGCCGCATGGTTGACGCTGGTTGCCAGTACGCTTTCATGGAGGTCAGTAGCCATGCCGTGGTGCAGCACCGTATCGCAGGGGTGCGTTTTGCGGGTGCCATCTTCAGCAACATCACCCACGACCACTTGGATTTCCACAAGACGATGGCAAACTACATTGCTGCCAAAAAGGGATTCTTCGATTCGCTGCCCAAGGACGCCTGGGCACTGGTCAATGTGGACGACAAGAACGGCCGGGTGATGGTACAGAACACGCAGGCCAAGGTGTACACTTACGGTCTGCAACATCAGGCCGACTACCACTGCCGGGTGATTGAGGACACTTTCGAAGGGATGCATCTCTCCATCAACGGCCGCGAGCTGTGGTGCCGTCTGGTGGGGCGCTTCAACGCCTACAACCTCACTGCCATCTATGCTGCAGCTGTCCTCAGCAGCATAAGTGACGACGACGCGCTGCGCCTGCTGAGTCTTCTCGAGGCCGCCCCGGGACGCTTCCAGTATGTCAGTGGCCGAGGCATCACTGCTATCGTCGACTATGCACACACCCCCGACGCCCTTCAAAACGTCATTGAGACCATCGACCAGATACGCCGTTCCACCCAACTGCTGATCACGGTGGTGGGTTGTGGCGGTGACCGCGACCGCACGAAACGGCCCGAAATGGCCAAGATCGCTGTCGAAGGGAGTGACAAAGTGGTGCTTACAAGCGATAACCCCCGCACAGAGAACCCCGATGCCATCCTTGACGAAATGGAAGCAGGCCTCAGCGCTGAACAGCTCAGCCATGTGGTCCGTATCACCGACCGCCGTCAGGCCATCCGCACGGCCTGCATGATGGCCCGCGAGGGCGACATCGTGCTGGTGGCCGGCAAGGGTCACGAGAAGTACCAAGAGGTGAACGGAGTGCGCTCCCACTTCGACGATGTGGAGGAACTGGAAAAGGAATTAGCTAATTGAAATATTCAATAGATATGTTATATTCACTATTTGATTGGTTGAACAGCGCAGTGGATTTCCCGGGGGCGGGTGTATTCCAGTACATCTCCTTCCGTGCGGCGGCCAGCATGGTGACGTCGCTTCTCATCATGCTCCTCCTGGGACGTCCGTTTATCCGCTGGATGCAGAACAAGTTGGGCATGATGGACGAGGTGCGCACCGAGTTGGGCCTCGAAGGGGCCAGCCGTAAGGCCAAGACTCCCACCATGGGCGGTCTGCTCATCCTGATGGCCATCGTCATACCCACACTCCTGTTTGCCAAGTTGGACAACATCTATGTCCAGATCATGCTGGGTACAACGGTGTGGATGGGACTGGTCGGCTTCCTGGACGACTACCTGAAGAAAACCCGTGGCAAGGCTGGTCTGCCGGGCAAGTACAAGGTGTTGGGACAGGTGCTGCTGGGCTTGGTGGTGGGGTTGCTCATTACGTTCCACCCCGACATCACCGATCCGCTGAAGACCACCATACCTTTTGTCAAGAACAACGAGTTCGACTACACGTGGCTCGTCAGCTGGATGGGCCCGTGGGCCACGCAATATGCCTGGGTGATCTTTGTTCTGGTGGTGATATTGGTCATTACCGCTGTGAGCAATGCATCCAACCTGACCGACGGCATCGACGGCATCGCCACCGGAGTGGCCGCCGTCAACGGTGGCGCCCTGGCTCTCTTGGCGTGGGTCAGCGGCAACGTCATCATGGCCGGTTACCTCAACATTATGTACCTTCCCAACATTGGCGAGCTGGCCATCTTCAGCTCTGCCTTTGTGGGAGCCACCCTGGGTTTCCTCTGGTTCAACACCCATCCGGCCGAGATCTTCATGGGCGATACGGGCTCGTTGGCCATCGGCGGCATCATTGCTGTCTTTGCCATTCTCATTCGCAAGGAGCTCCTGCTGCCCCTGCTTTGTGGAATCTACCTGGTCGAGGACCTCTCGGTTATCATTCAGACCACCGGCTGCAAGCGCTATCGCCGCAAGCACAAGCTGCCTGTCAGCGTGCCGGTGCCGGTCGAGAAGCGGCCCTTCCTCATGTCTCCCCTCCATCACCACTACCAGAAAAAAGGGGTGGCCGAGGAGAAGGTCGTCATGCGGTTCATCATCATCTCTATCTTGCTGGCTATCTTCACCCTTTCGACCCTCAAGCTGCGATAAAAACAAAACAACATACCCATCATAGATCAACCTATCGTTATGACTATTGAAACTATGGCCTTACAGGGCCGCGACAGAGTACACACCGGGCTGGCCGGGATCGACGTGCAACGGCTGAAGGCCATGCGCGATGCCGGATTGCGTTCCTGCTTCAACCACCTGGAGAACACCCGCTACCGCCTCGAGTTTGTGGCACGCATCCGGGGACGTGAGTATATCAACGATGCCGCTGCCCGCACCATCAACGCCACGTGGTACACCCTCGAGACCCTCCAGGGTGGCCTGATCTGGATTGCCGACGCTAACGACCAGACGGCCGACTACAGCCGCCTCGTGCCTCCGGCGTTGCGTAAGGTGCGTATGCTCTTGGTGGTCGGCGACGCCGAGGACCGCATGCAGCACACCTTCCGCGGCATCATCCCCACCATCGTGCGCTGTGCCACCCTGGCCGAAGCCCTGCAACAGGCCTATCGCTACCAGACCGACGACGAGGTACGGGTCGTCTACTCGCCGGCTTGCTACAACGGTCTTTCGACCCGTCAACAGGGCGAATCTTTCCGCCGCGAAGTCAACGAACTATGAAGATATCAAAAGCATTCCGTGGAGACAAGACGATCTGGGTGGTGTTCCTGCTGCTCAGCATCATCTCGCTGGTCGAGGTCTACAGCTCGATCGGCCTCTACGCCTATTCGCTGCCTGGCACCATGCCCACGGGTCTCTTCCTGAAGCACCTCGTGATTGTGGCGGCCACCTATGTGGTAGTCATCTTGATGTCGCGGGTCAACTATCGCTTCTTCTCGCGCTTTGCCATGCTGGGCTACTGGCTGACGCTGGTGCTGCTGGCGGTGATGCTGGCGCTGCAGGGAGGCCGTTGGTTCCGCATCCCCGTCATCGGTCAGTTCCAGCCGTCGGAGATCGCAAAGATTGTCCTTGTGGTCTTCGTGGCCCGCATGTTGGCCATCAAGAAAGACCAGGTGGCCGAGCTGGGCACGTTCCTCCAGCTGCTTCTCTACGTCGGTATTGTGGTGGCCCTCATCCTGCCGGAGAACTTCTCCATGGCGGCCCTTATCTTCCTGGTGTGCTATCTGATGATGCTCATCGGCGGCGTCAACCGCAAGTACTGGTGGCGTCTCTTGCTGGGAGTGGTCTTTGTGGGAATGGTGGCGCTCCTTCTGATGTCGCGCGGTGGCAACAGCGGAGCCGAGGCCGAGGGCGGCGAGGTGCTGCACCGCAGTGGCATCTGGGCCGAGCGTATCGACAACTGGATGCACCCCGACCCCGACGCGCTGACGCAGGAGAACATGGCCCGTATGGCCATCGCCCGCGGAGGCGTCTTCGGCGCGGGCATCGGCAACACGGTCCACGCCCGCCTCATGACGCAGGCCCACAACGACTTCATCTATGCCATCATCATCGAGGAGATGGGTATGGTGGGCGGCATCGTGGTCTTCCTGCTCTACAGCATACTCTATTTCCGCTGTATTCGTCTGGCCTGGCGCTGCAAAGGCCGTTTCGGAGCCCTCACCGTGGCCGGCCTCGGCACGGTGATCTACCTGCAGGCGCTGGTCAACATGAGTGTGGCTGTAGGTGTGCTGCCTGTGACGGGACAGACGCTCCCGTTTATCAGCTATGGCGGTACGGCCTATCTGTTTATGGGTGTGGCTCTTGGAATCATCCAGTCGGTGGCGGCCGACGTCTATGCAGTTGAAAACAGTGACCCCTCCGTTTCCAAACAGGCATCAGACACCCTTCAACCCAGCCCTTTGGCTGCCGAAGAGCAGACATGATGCAGAGATGATGCAGAGATGATGCAGAGGGGATGCAGAGATGATGCACAAAAAAAGATGAATTATAGACAATAAAAGAAACTGAAGATATGAAAGCAATCGTAAGTGGAGGAGGATCGGGTGGACATATATTCCCGGCGGTGGCCATCGCCAACGCGATCAAGAAGCGCTGGCCCGAGGCCGACATCCTGTTTGTCGGCGCCGAGGGACGCATGGAAATGGAGAAGGTGCCTGCCGCGGGCTACGAGATCAAGGGGTTGCCCATTGCGGGTTTGCAGCGCAAACTGACCCCCCGGAATATCGTGAAGAACCTGCAGCTCCCGTTCCGCATGATGCAGAGCAACCACCGGGTGAAGGCCATCCTGCGCGAGTTCCAGCCCGACGTGGTGGTCGGGGTGGGGGGCTTCGCTTCGGAGCCCACCCTGAAGGCGGCGGCCCAGCTGGGCTTCCCCACGCTGCTGCAGGAGCAGAATTCCTATGCCGGCCTGACCAACAAGCTCCTGGCTCGCGAGGCGAAGGTCATCTGTGTGGCCTACGACGGCATGGATCGCTTCTTCCCTCCGCAGAAGATTGTCTTCACCGGCAACCCTGTGCGGACCGACATTGAGAACATGACGGTCGGCCGCGCCGAGGGGCGTGCCCACTTCGGCCTCGCGCCCGAGGGGCGTGTGCTCCTCTCGGTGGGCGGCAGTCTGGGCGCTCGCACCATCAACACGATGGTGATGAACCACTTGCACTTCTTCCGTGAGAACAAGATACAACTGCTTTGGCAGACGGGTCGCTGGCAGTACGACGAGGCGGTGCGTGCCGTCGAGGAGGCGGGCGTGAGCGAATGGGTCAAGGTGCACCAGTTCATCCAGCGCATGGACATGGCCTATGCGGCGGCCGATGTGGTGGTGTCGCGGGCCGGCGCCATCGCCATCTCGGAGCTGTGCATCGTCGGCAAGCCCGTGGTGCTGGTGCCGTCGCCCAACGTGGCCGAGGATCACCAGACGAAAAACGCCATGGCCTTGGTCGACAAGGGGGCCGCCCTGATGGTGCCCGACGCCGACTGCGAGCACAACTGCCTGCCGCAGGTGCTCGACCTCTTCGAGAACAGCGTCAAGCGCGAGCAGATGAGCGCTGCCCTGCAACGCCTCGCCGTCCGCGGCGCGGCCGACAAGATTGTGGACCAAATTGCTAAACTGATATCCGTCAACTGACAACAATCCACTATGAGATACTACTTTCTAGGCATCGGAGGCATCGGGATGAGCGCGCTGGCGCGGTTCTTCCACCGGCGGGGCGACACGGTGAGCGGCTACGACCGCACGCCGAGTGTGCTGACGGCCGAACTGGAGGCCGAGGGAATCGCCGTGCACTACGACGACCGGCCCGACCTGCTGCCCGAGGCTATCGACCTGGTGGTCTACACCCCCGCCGTGCCGGCCGAGCTCGGCGAGATGCAGGAACTGCTGCGTCGCGGCGTGCGCATGGAGAAGCGCTCGCAGGTGTTGGGCGAACTGACCCGTGGCAAACGCTGCATCGCTGTGGCCGGTAGCCACGGCAAGACCACCACGAGCACCATGATTGCCCACCTCCTGAGCCAGGCCCCCTGTGGCTGTTCGGCTTTCCTGGGCGGCATCAGCAAGAACTTCGACAGCAACCTGCATGTCGACAACAAGAGCGACTTCGTGGTGGTCGAAGCCGACGAGTACGACCGTTCCTTCTTGCAGCTGCACCCCCACATGGCGGTCATCACCGCCACCGACCCCGACCATCTGGACGTCTACGGCGACCACGAGCACATGCTCGAGGCCTACCTCCAGTTTGCCAACCAGGTGGATGCCGACGGAAAGCTCTTCCTCAAGGAGGGGATCTTCGTCCGTCAGGATGGTGAGCCCTACGTCGAGTTCGGCGCTCACCACCATCACGATCACGACCATGACCACGAGCACTCGCCGCTGGCACCCCATCATCCCGCCCAGCCCGAGTTCCATACCCCGATTTCTACCTACACCGCCCGCGGCATCGAGGCCGACTACTATGCCATCAACGTGCGCACCTACAACGGCAACCTCTTCTTCGACCTGCGCACTCCCGACGGGGTCCTCTTCGATCTCGAGCTCGACGGCACGGCCCTCTTCAACGTGGAGAACGCCGTGGCGGCCGCTGCGGTGGCCCTCAACTGTGGCCTCGATCAGTTCCAGCTGCGCCACGGCCTGAAGACTTTTGCCGGCGTGCGGCGCCGCTTCGACTACCGCATCCGCGAGAAGGATCTGGTCTACATCGACGACTATGCCCATCATCCGCGTGAGATTGCCTCCACGCTGGAATCCATCCGCTACCTCTACCCGGGCAAGCGTGTCGTGGGTATCTTCCAACCCCACCTCTACAGCCGCACGCGCGACCTGGCCGACCAGTTTGCCGAGGTGCTGGGCACCCTCGACGAGCTCATCATGATGCCCATCTATCCGGCCCGCGAGAAGCCCATCCTGGGCGTCACGTCGAGCATGGTGCTTCGCAAGGTCGACTCCATGTCGAAGTACCTCTGCACCCCCGACCAGGTGCTCGAGCTGGTGCCCGCCCTCTGTCCCGACGTGGTGGTCACCCTCGGCGCGGGCGATATCGACCGGCTCGTGCCGCGTCTCGAAACGGTATTAAGAGAACAAGTGCTATGAAACGCCCTGTCAAAATACTACTGATCCTTCTGGGAGCCGTCGTGCTGGCGGTGCTCGTGGTGGTGGCCAACGTCAGTCGCTCGCGCTCGGCGGTGCGGGGGATCGAGGTGAACATCCGCTACGGCAAGACCCCTCCGCTGGTCGACGACCAGACGGTGCGCGACAGCATCCTGGCCGCCGTGCCGGCGTTGCTGCAGCACTCGGTGGGTGGGGTCGACCGCGATGCCGTGGTGCAGGCCGCCTCCCGGGTGCCATACCTCAGCGATGTCAGCGCCTCGGTCAGCGTCAGCGGCCAGGTGGTGGTGCGTGCCAAACAGCGTCGCCCCATCGTGCGCCTCTACTACGCCGGCCGCGAGTTCTACCTCGACGCCGAAGGCTGCCTGATGCCCGCCTCGAACCTCGGTTCGTGCGACGTGCTGGTGGCTGGGGGCGACTTCCGCATGCCGGTACCGGCCGACAGCCTCTGGACCGTTGCCGCCACGGCGGCGGGCAACCGCCAGCTGGCCGACCTCTGGCGTGTGGCCTGCTTCCTCGACAGCGAGAGCAAGTATGGCGACCTGATCGACCAACTGTACGTCGAGCACGACGGCGACCTGCTCATGGTGCCCAAGCTGGGCAACCACGTCGTGGAGCTGGGCGACGCCGACAACCTCGAGGAGAAGTTCGCCAATCTGCTCTCCTTCTACCGGAAGGGCATGCCGCGTGCCGGCTGGGACACCTACTCGCGCATCAGCCTCAAGTACCGCGATCAGGTGGTTTGTACGAAAAGAAACGAAACAAAATAAACAACAGACATTATGGGAACTGAAATCATTGTAGGTCTCGACATCGGCACCACCAAGATCGCATGCTTCGTGGGTGTTCGTGGCGAGAATGAACGAGTGAAAATCCTCGGCTTCGGCAAGACCGAGTCAACCGGCGTCGAACACGGGGTGGTCAAGAATGTGAAAGATGCCTCCGAGGCCATTCGCCGCGCCGTCGACGAGGCCGCCGAGCAGGCCAACGTCGACATCGACGAGGTGTGGGTCGGCATTGCCGGCCAGCACATCAAGTCGCGTCCCAGCCAGGGCAGCGTGATGATACCGCCTGAACACGAGCTCATCGAGCAGGAGGATGTCGACCATCTGACCAACGACCAGTACAACACCATGCTCGAACCCGGCGAGGAGATCATCCATGTCTTCCCGCAGCAGTACTATGTCGACAACGAAGCCCTCAGCCGCGAGGTGCCTCCCGTGGGCGTGGCCGGCAAGGTGCTCAAGGCCGACTTCCACATGGTCACCGGCAATGTGCAGAATCTTCAGTACATCAAGCTGGCCGTCTCGCGTGCCGGTCTGAAGATCAAAGGCGTGGTCCTCGAGCCTGTGGCCTCGGCCAAGGCCGTCCTCGACGACAGCGACCGCGACGCCGGCGTGGCCATGGTCGACATCGGTGGCGGCACTACCGACATCGCCATCTTCCACGACCGCATCATCCGCGACACCACCGTCCTCCCGTTGGCCGGCAATGCCATCACCAACGACATCCGCGAGGGCTGCAATATCCTCCGCAAGCAGGCCGAGAGCCTCAAGGTGAAGTTCGGTTCCTGCCTGGTGCAGGCCGTCTCCGAGAACGATATCATCTCCATTCCCGGCATCCGCAGCCAGGCTCCCCGCGAGATCTACGTCAAGACCCTCGCCGGTATCATCAACGCCCGCACCAAGATGATCATGGAGCAGATCGACTATGTGATCAAGCTTTCGGGCTTCGGAAAGAAGCTCATCGCCGGCATCGTGCTCACCGGTGGCGGCGCCCAGCTGAAGAACATCAAGGACCTCTGCGAGCTTGTCACCGCCACCGACACCCGCATCGGCATCCCCAACGAGCACCTCGAGCCCGACAGCGTCAACTACAACGAGCTCATGCACCCGATGTATGCCACCGGTATCGGCCTGGTGCTCTACGGTCTCGAGAAGGCCGAGGAGAACCTCGAGCCCGAGCCCGCCAAGGAGGTGAAGAAGAAAAGCGGCTTCGACATCTTCGCCGACATGGACGACATGTCCGCCGCACCGGCAGCTCCGGTCGTCGAGCAGCCCGCCGAAAGCCCCAAGAGCAAGAAGAAGAAACGCGGCGAGGGCGACTTTGGCAAGGCGCTTACCGACTTCTTCAAGACGGTTTTCGACGAGGGTATCGACGAGTGAAATCCGAAATCCACAGCAAACTGTTGAAAACTAATCAAGAAAGACGACTCCTGTTCGCGCAATTATTAGTAATTTTACGTTGCCAATAGTAGTGGTTAAAAAGTAAGTAACGACATCTTTATCAGTAAGATAGAAATATAAAAGCACATGGAAGAGAACACAAATTCCACCTTTTTTACCTTTGATTCGCCCAAAGGGCAGTCGTCCTACATCAAAGTGATCGGTGTCGGAGGCGGTGGCGGCAACGCCGTCAACCACATGTACGACCGCGGCATCGAGGGTGTCGACTTCATCGTCTGCAACACCGACATGAAGGCCCTCAACGCCTCGCCCGTGCCCAACAAGATCCCGCTGGGCGACCTCGGCCTGGGTGCCGGCAACAAACCCGAGCGCGCCCGCAAGGCCGCACAGGACAAAGCCGACGACATCCGCGAGGCCCTGGCCCACAACACCCAGATGCTCTTCATCACCGCCGGCATGGGCGGCGGCACCGGCACCGGCGCTGCCCCCGTCATCGCCGAGATCGCCAAGAGCATCGACCTCGACAACGACGAGAACAAGAAGATCCTTGTCGTCGCCATCGTCACGCGCCCCTTCAGCTTTGAGGGCAAGCGCCGCCGCGAGCAGGCCGACGCCGGCATCGAGGAGCTCCGCAAGCATGTCGACTCCATCATCGTCATCAACAACGACAAGCTCCGCACCTTCGGCAACATGCGCATCAGCGAAGCCTTCGGCATGGCCGACGACGTGCTGCTCACCGCCGCCAAAGGCATCGCCGAGATCATCACCGAAAACGCCTATGTTAACCGCGACTTCCAGGACGTCAACACCGTCATGGAGCACAGCGGCACCGCCCTCATGGGTACCGGCAGCGGCCGCGGCGAGAACCGCGCCCACGACGCCATCGAGGCTGCCACCACCAGTGTCCTCCTCGACGACAGCGACATCAGCGGCGCCAAGAACGTGTTGCTCTACTTCACCTACTCCTCCGAGCACGAGATGACCATGGACGAGCAGGCCGAAATCACCGACTACGTGCTCGACAAGACCGACGGCACCGCCGACATCATCTGGGGCGCCGGCCCCGACGAGAGCCTCGGCGACGAGCTGAAGGTGATCCTCATCGCCACCGGTTTCGAGAAGGGCAAGATCCTTCCCGAGGAGCCCAAAACCTTCGTCCTGCCCGAAGAGCAGCCCAAGGCCGCCGTCGAGCAGCCCGTCGCCAAGGTCGAAGACCCCGACGGCATGGAGATCATCCACCGTCCGGAGCCCGCTCCGGTCGACGTCGTGGCCCCCGTGGCCCCCGTCGTCGAGCAGCCCGCCCCGGCCGAGAAGCACGTCTTCACCCTCGACGACGACCCCGTCTTCGCGACGCCGCGCCACGCCAGCGAGCCCCAGGCGGAAGAGTTCAAGACCGAGGTCGACGTCATGGTCGACGAGATCCACCTCGTCAGCGAGCCCCGCCAGGAGGTGGCCCCCCAGCCCGAGCCCGCCCCGCAGCCCAAGGCCAACCCCGTCAACGTGTTCCGCAACGACAACGACGTCACCACCGCCGCCGAGCGCATCCGCCGCATCCACGACTTGCTGCGCAACAACGCCAACGGTGCCGACATCGTGCAAAGCATGACCACCCGCGAGATCAGCGACGAGATGCTCTTTGAGGGCCACAACTCGTCGGTGCGCGAATCGTCCAACGCCACCATCCGCCCCGACGGCCGCATGGTGCAGAACCCCTACTTTCGCGATCAAGCCGACTAAATGACACTCAACCGTAAACTCATCGGCACCGTATGCGCCGTGGGTGCCGCCGTATGCTACGGCACCAACCCGCTGGGAGCCTTGAACCTATACGCCGAGGGCATGAACACGCCCTCGGTTCTTTTCTACCGCTTCGGCCTGGCCTGGGTCCTGATAGCCTTCGTCATGGCCTTCAAGGCGCTGCGGGGCAAAGAGAGCCTCCGCGTGACGCGCACCGAGTTCCGCACCCTCACCGCCCTCGGCCTGCTCTTCATCGCCTCGTCGCTCACCCTCTACCTCAGCTTCCACTACATGCCTGCCGGCGTGGCGTCGACCATCCTCTTCACCTATCCGGTCATGACGGCCGCCATCATGGCCCTCTTCTTCCGGGAGAAGATACGCCTGGCCACGGTGGTCTCCATCGCCTTGGCGCTGGCGGGCGTGCTGCTGCTCTACTGGGGCGACCCCGGCGGCGCCCTGAGCACCGTCGGCGTCGTGCTGGTGCTCGTCTCGGCGCTCACCTATGCGCTCTACATCATCGTCGTCGACAAGTCGCCCCTGCGCATGTCGTCGTTCAAGATCAACTTCTATGTGCTCTTCTACTGTGCCGCCGGCATGGCGCTCTTTGCCCTGCTGAGCGGCCAGCACCTGATGCTGCCGCCCTCGCCCAGGGCCTGGCTCTGGGTGTCGTGGCTGGCCGTGGTGCCCGCCATCATGGCGCTGGTGATGATGGTCTACGCCGCCAAGTACCTCGGCTCCACACCCACCGCCATCCTCGGTGCCCTCGAGCCCACCACGGCGGTCCTCATCGGCATCTTCGTCTTCGGCGAGCCGTTCTCCATTCGTTTGTTGATAGGTATTGTGCTGATCCTGAGTGCTGTGACACTCATCGTGCTCAGCAAGACCGACCGCACCTCCGCCCCGGTCGAACAGCGCTAGCGCTGCCCGCGGGCGTCAGCCTCGGCCAGCTCCCCCCACCCCTGGCCCCTCCCCGAGGAGGGGAAGACCGCCTCCGGAGGGGGTTGATTGTGTGCTGTTTGCGGTAGCGTCGCCCTGTGCCGGCATCTCCCTCGCGATGGAGAGGGAGGCGAGGGGAGCGTCCTCGTCGGCCTGCGCGACCGCGAGCGTCCCCTCGGCCGCCAGCGCGCCGCCCCAGGCCGTGGGGCTCCAGCGGCCGGCCTCGTCCTGCACCATGGCGTACAGCACCACCTCGCGCCCCTGCATGGCGTCGGGCAGCAGCACCTCGACGCGTTGCGCCCGCCGGTAGACCGGCGCCGCCAGGCAGCCTTCGCCCGCCTCGGGGCAGTAGACGTAGAGGTACACCAGGTCGTGGCTGCGGCAGGCGACCCCCAGGGGATTGCGCTCGAAGCTGACGCTCAGCCGGTTGTCGGCAGTGCGCGCCGCCGCCGTCAGGGCCACTGGCGCCACCGGCCCCAGGCTCAGCTGCAGATGCTCCCAGTCCACACACAACTCGCTGTCGGCCAGCGCGAAGCATGGCTGGTTCATGCTGACGAAGAGGTTGAAGGCAGTCATGCCCGCGGCGCGGGCCTGGGCCGTGAGCGTCGTGGTCAGCGCCCAGCGCAGCCGCGCCGCCAGCTGCACCTCGGCCTTGAAGAGGGTGCGGTGGGCCACCTGCGCCGCGCTGCGGGGGTTGTGCACGTGCGCCGGCCGCGAGCGCAGACACCAGCGCCCGTTCCACATGTATCCGATCGCCGGCCCCAGCCGTCCGCTGAAGCCCACAAGGTAACTGCCACATTGTTTTGCCATGATGATGAGCTATTTACGAGTTATTTTCTACATGTCATAACGTTCTCTTCGCCTATTTATTGCCTACTCGATTAAATTTTGATAAATCGTAGATAAGGCGAAGAGTAGTCGATGAGTAAGAGATGGTACTGCCTTATAGGTGGGCGACAGGGGGTTAGGGGTGGGGGCAGGGGGTGCCCGTGGGGTGGCCGGGGGGCGGCCGCGGGCAAGATTTCCGCGCGGCGGGGCAATAAATCGGGGGGGCGGTGCGTTACGTGGGGGTAATCATTGTTTTGACGACGGTATGAAAGTTGCAGCATTGGTATCCGGTGGCGTGGACAGCTCGGTGGTGGTGCATCTGCTGAAGGAGCAGGGCATCACGCCCGATATCTATTATATACGTATAGGAATGGAGGACGAGGAGGGCTACATCGACTGCCCGGCCGAGGAGGACATAGAGATCACGCAGTGGCTGGCGCGGCACTACGGCTGCCGCTTCGAGGAGGTGAACCTGCACCAGGAGTACTGGGAGCGGGTGGTGAGCTATACGATCGACACTGTGCGCCGCGGCCTGACGCCCAACCCGGACGTGATGTGCAACAAGCTGATCAAGTTCGGCGCCTTCGTCGACCGCCGCGGCAAGGACTACGACCGCATCGCCACGGGCCACTATGCGAGAGTGGAACGTGGAGAGTGGAAAGTGGAAAGCGGAGAGTGGAGAGTGGAAAGTGGAGACCGGAGTGTGGAGAGCGGGGGTAACTGCTCCCCTCTCCTCCCAGGAGAGGGGCCGGGGGTGAGGCAGTTTCTGGCCACGGCCAAGGATCCGGTGAAGGACCAGACCGACTTCCTGTCGCAGCTCGACTACGACCAGATTCGCCGCCTGATGTTCCCCATCGGGCACCTGATGAAGGAGGAGGTGCGCGCCATCGCCCACCAGGCCAAGCTGCCAAGCGCCGACCGCAAGGACTCGCAGGGCATCTGCTTCCTGGGCAAGATCAACTACAACGACTTCCTGCGCCGCTACCTGGGCGAGCGCGAGGGCCGGATCGTGGAGCTGGAGACGGGCCGCGTGCTGGGCACCCACCGCGGCTACTGGTTCCACACCATCGGACAGCGCAAGGGGCTCTACCTCAGCGGCGGCCCCTGGTTTGTGGTGCAGAAGGACATCGAGGCCAACGTGCTCTACGTCAGCCAGGGCTACGACCCGGCGACGGCCTACGGGCGCCTGATCCCGCTGGCGGGCTTCCACTACCTGAGCGCCGACATCTGGGGCGACTTCGAGCGCGTGGAGGTCACCTTCAAGATACGCCACACGCCTGAGTTCCACCGCGGTGTGCTCCGCCGCACGGCCGACGGGCAGGTGTGCATCGAGAGCGAGGAGCCCATCCACGGCATCGCCGCCGGCCAGTATGCCACCCTCTACGACTGCGACGCCCACCTGGTGGTGGCGTCGGGCATGATCACGGCCTCGCCGACGCTGTCGCCGGCCGGGGCGGAAAAGGAGATGAATCAGCTATGAAACGGATAGCGGCAGTATTGCTAATGGTGTGTTTTTCGGCCATGGCTCTGGCCGAAGGGGCGGCGGTGAGGCCTGCCGACTACGGCCTGCTGGAGGCCGCGAGCGGCATGGGGCGCTATTTCGCCCTCTACAACGCCCACTGCGAGGCCCTGCGGCGCGGCGTGCCGGTGGACTACAGCGGCATCGACACCCTGCACCTCGAGCTGCCGCCCAGCTGGCAGTCCATCCCCCTGGGGCCGCAGACCGACTTCGGCGGGCTGGTGATCTACGTGACCAACCATGCGCACCACGGGGCCCTGTTCTCGATGGTGCAGGCGGCCACGCCGCTGGCGCTGGACAAGCAGGTGGTCGACGGCCTCGACTACCGGGCCGTGCCCGAGCTGGCCTCCGGCTGGCACCTGCTGATTCTCAACGACCAGCACCCCTGGACCGAGCGGCGCGGCTTCGGCTACATGCAGTACCGGAGCGACCTGCTGGTGGTGCACGACGGGCTGGGGCTCAACGCGCCCGTCATGCCGTGGAACAGCGACTCCACGCGCCTCAAGGCCTCATACGTCGAGGTCGACACGGCGCAGAAGGTGTTTCGCAACCTGACGATGCACCGCACCCCGGGCTGCTCCTACCGCACCAACCTGATCGCCGTCAGCGGGCAGTACAACGTGCTGGTGGAGCATGTGCGCGTCACCACGCCCAAGAGCAAGATGATCGCCGACGGCATCTTCTCGATCACCCACAGCGCCCGCGTCACCCTGCGCGACATCCGCGTGGAGGGCACCTACTCCGGCAAGGGGCGTCCGGACGTGTACGGCTACGCTTTCTCGCTCAACAACCTATACGACAGTCGCTTCGAGTACGTCGACGCCTGGGGCAACTGGGGCGTCTTCGGCACGAACAACCTCAGCAAGACCCTCCTCTCGCACTGCCAGGTGGACCGCTTTGACATCCACTGCTACGGTCGCGACGCCACGCTGCGCGAGTGCACCCTCGAGGGGCGCCAGACGCTCTACACCTCGTTCTACGGCAAGGCGGTGTTTGAGTATTGCTACTTCAAGAACTACATCCCCGTGCGGGTGCGCTCGAGCTACAACGCCTACACGCCGTTCGACATCGAGATCCGCCACTGCACCTTCGAGCTCACGCCGCGCTACCACTACATCGTGCGCGTCAACCTACAGGACACGGCCGACAATCCGCGGCCCGAGCTGCGCGAGAAGTGCTGGCCCAACCTGCGCGTGGACGGGCTGGACGTCATCGTGCCCTGGACGGTCGGCGCCCTCTACGCCTACGACCCCCACGACAACCTGAAGGATCTCCGCCGCGAGATCGGCTACATCAGCCAGGTGGAGCTGAAGGGCATCCGGACCATCCGCCCCAACGGTGCGCCGGTGAAGATACCGATCAGGCTCAGCACCCACGAGTTTACACCCAAAAATGCCGTCAAGTTCACGGTGGAAATGAAACAAGAGGAATGAATAATCTGTTCTATTGTCCCGAAATGGCGCCCGGCATCTGCACCCTCGACGCCGAAGAGAGCCGCCACGCGGTGCGCGTGTTGCGCCTGCACGAGGGCGACGGGCTCAGCGTCACCGACGGCTGCGGCCATCTGTATGACTGCCGCATCGTTACGGCCGACGACCGCGCCTGTGTGGTGGAGAGCGTTGGTTCGCTACCCACTACCCACTCTCCACTACCCACTCTCCACTTAGCCGTGGCGCCCACCAAGAACCCCTCGCGCATGGAGTGGCTGGTGGAGAAGGCCGTCGAGATGGGGGTGGGGGAGATCACCCTGATGCAGTGCGACCACTCCGAGCGGTCGTTCCTGAAGACCGACCGGCTGGAGAAGCTGGCCGTCAGCGCCATGAAGCAGAGTCTCCGCTGCTGGTTGCCCGCCATCCGGCCCGCCGTGAAGCTCAGCGACTGGCTCGCGGCGCTTCCCGATCGGCCCTCCGCCCAGCGCTTCATAGCCCATTGCGAGGACGATCAGCCGCGCATGGCCCTGGGCGAGGTGCTGGAACAGGGGCGCGAGACGGTGGTGCTCATCGGGCCTGAGGGCGACTTCTCACGCCAGGAGATCGAGCAGGCCCTGGGCTGCGGCTTCCGGGCGGTCAGCTTCGGCACGGCCCGTCTGCGCACCGAGACGGCGGCACTCTATGCCGTGGCGGCATACAACTATGTCAACAACCGATGAATAAGATACTTAACATACTGATTCTCCTCGGCGGCCTGGCCGGGCCGCTGTGTGCTCAAACCCAGATCGCCCTGCTCAAGTATGGCGGTGGGGGCGACTGGTACGCCAACCCTACCTCGCTCAAGAACCTGATAGCCTTCTGCAACCAAGACCAGCAGATGGGCCTCAACCCGCAGCCTGCCACGGTCGATGTGGGCAGTGCCGAGCTGTTCAACTACCCCTTTGTCCACATGACGGGCCACGGAAACGTGCAGTTCAGCGACCGCGAGGCGCAGAACCTCAGGGATTACCTGATCGGCGGCGGCTTCCTGCACATCGACGACAACTACGGCTTGCGCGAGTTTGTGGTGCCGCAGATGAAGAAAGTCTTTCCGGAGCTGGAGTTCGTCGAGCTTCCCTTCAGCCACCCGATCTACCATCAGCGCTACGACTTCCCCAACGGCCTGCCGAAGATCCACGAGCATGACAACCTGCCGCCCAAGGGCTACGGCCTTATCTGGGAGGGCCGTCTGGTCTGCTTCTTCACCTGGGAGTGCGACCTGGGCGACGGATGGGAGGACCCCGACGTGCACAACGACAGTCAGACCACCCGCCAGAAGGCCCTCCGCATGGGCTCCAACATCGTCCGCTACGTCTTCCTCCAACCCGACGACAAGTGAGAAAAACAAAAAAAGAAGACCGCCAAGGTCTTCTTTTTTTTGAACTATTCTTGAATACATTTCTTGAAGAATTAGAGAAAAAATAGAGTCTTTAGTCGTGGATTTCCAATCTGATGAAGTTTATGGTTTATTTATGTAACTACTCTATATGACAGTTATTTAAATGTAGATATTTCAGAAATTTGTTCGCAAAATTTTGTCAAATAAAATAAAATTTATATATTTGCACCCGTAAACCGCCAGGAAAGGTTTACCGAGAGAAAGCGCATTTTCTCTATTCCGCAGACGTGAACTTGGACACTTCACGAAGGTACAAAGACGGAATAAGGCAAATGATTTCTCACTTGTGTTGTATTCGTATTCCAACGAAATACACCAAGTGGAGTTACATCAGCAGACCTTATCTTCTTTGTACCAAACAAAAGGGAGTCCAAGCCCTACGTCTGAGATTAGGGAAATGGATGGCTCCACTTTCTTCGTATTAGTTAAACCTCTCCGAGCCGAGAACAAAAAAGTAAAGATATGGCAACGGCAGAAGAATTCGATGAACTTTTGGCTCTGTATGAGTCAGAACAAGACCCCAAGATTCTGGAAAAGATGAGAAAGAATGTCCTAGAGAGGAACGGTAACAACGATGAATTTAAAACACTCTATCTTGATAAAACAACATTCATCTCTAAAGCCGATTGTGGCGAATTGAAAGAAGTTAGTTCTCAATTGGTAACTATGATAAACAGGGTACATACAAACAACCTAAACAACGTCATACGAGAAGAAATGCTGAAACGAAACAAATACAGCAAAGCCCACCCATACCTCGATTTAAACAATCCAATTAAAAAATAACTCAACACCTTATCGACATGAAAAAGCAAGTATTACTTTTGTTCGCCGCATTAGTATTCAGTCAAGCGGCATTTGCATACAATTTTTCCGCTGTTGCACCTTCGGGACAGACTCTGTACTTTAGTTATGACAATTATGCTTACGATGATTACGGAGTAGAAAATGCAGTAGAAGTTGTAAGTCCATTTACATTTAGTGATGGGTGGATAGAGGGGGATCTCATTATTCCTGATAGTGTAGAATATGACGGTACTTCTTATTGTGTATTTGGAATTTATAATGATGCCTTCTCTAATTGTGATGAATTGACATCGGTGACAATCCCCAGCTCCGTACACATCATAGGGAATAGTGCCTTCTCTGATTGTGATTTATTGACATCGGTGACAATCCCCAGCTCCGTCACCATTATAGGGGATTATGCCTTCGCTTCTTGTGATG
>OCVV012865359.1_pt1 | contig 29444 bp, 24 predicted proteins | sample 1539721 | NCBI WGS metagenome assembly OCVV01 (sample SAMN02144230, study PRJEB22623) | gut metagenome | biome: sheep rumen | host: Ovis aries | place: New Zealand | reverse complement strand
AATACAACCAATCCTAATATTATATTGGCAAACATAACCAAACATAATCGTATTACCTGAAACCTTAAGAAAAAAAGTGTTGTTTCACACGACTGTAGCCCTTTTTTGCTTGTTTTGCAATACATTCTTACAGAAAAAATTCTGTTTCTTAATGCTACTTCTTCAAGGTCCCTTCCGGAAATGTGTAGGCTGCCGCTGCCGGTATTAAGCTGACGGCACTGCTACGTTAGAGCACGTTTTCGGCCCTGTACTGCCCAAAGTGTGCTTCAGCGCCAGCTCCGGCCAGATGTTGTGCAAGCATAGGAAGTACCTGTCAATCTGGCCTGCAGCCCGTGAAATGCAAACGCCTGACTATCAGCAAATAAGCCAAAAGGCTTTCCTCCAAAACGAGGAAAGCCTTTTGCATAATGCGCTGTTTTACAGCTTGTTACATTTCACAGACTAAAACGCTACTGCGGGCCATAGGATCAACGGCCGGAGCCGACCTTCACATAGGCATCGGCATCGGCTGAGGGCCGTACTCATCGTATTCGTCAGTGAGCACGAATTTGCCGGTTGCCACGTTGGTTGATGCGTCTATGGGGCTGGCAGGGCAGATGGTGGGGTTCGTGAGAGATGTGCCTGTCCTGAATTTTAAATCAGCGAGAGACCATGAACGGTCAGTAGCCAAAGTCCCATAAACGTAATTATGACTTGATGCGGCATTCGCAGCATAAGTATTGCTGTTCGCGACAGTCAAAGCAAAAAGCTTTGCATTAGAACCAGGGTCCGTGCCATCGGCTGCAAACAGGACATTGCCGTTTATCTGAATCGACTTCATATCATAGCTACGGAACATTCCTGAAGCCACAGCATTATAAAACAGATTGTTATTTATTACAACATCTGTCACCCACCCTGTGGTTGTGCCGGAACCGGTAAATACAAATTCCTGAACTATCACATTGGAGCCGGTGTTGCTATACACAACATTGTTTGTAAACTCAAACCTCTCCAGATGATTAGGAGCCTTATGGTCGCTGCTGAAATTCATCAAAGATACCAAAGTACCAGATGTTTTGAACAAGCAACCATTCAAGTATATGTTTTGAATTCCATAATCTTTAGAACTTGAAGTCCATAGATACTTCGCACTCCCCTCTGCTGCTATAGCACAATTATCCATAGCGAATCTGCTGAAATCTGCAGTCGCGCTGCTATTTGAAAAGACAGCCGATGAAGTAAACGTAGACATGTCGAATACTACATCTGACAAGGCGAGAGACCCGCTTTGAAGTTTCCATTGGCTTCCGCCGCTATAAGGAGTTATAGTTGCCCTGTCGGAAGGGTTTTCTCCGGCGATGACGACATCGCCGTTAATAGCCAGACCGGATGCGGTATATGAACCTCCGGCAACAAGGAAATGAACTTTGGCCGTTATTCTGGAGTCGCTGATGTTCTGATCGGTCCTGAGTTCAACAGCATCTCCATCCGTAGCCTTGTTGTAGACCTGGCCGGCGATTGTGACATCCAGGCCGTCCTGATAAGCCTTGTAACGGTTTGTGGTGAAGGTCATGCCGGAGAAGATACCAAGGTTGTTCACGCTGGCCCTTGCCATGGGGACTGCCGCAGTGGCGGTTTTGGATGCATAACCGCAAGCGGTATTGCCAAGCGATGCTGTGAAATCCGTATAAGAATTGCCATCTATCCTATACCGCACAACGGCATAGTAGGTTTCACCTCTGGTGAGAGGAGAATTGTCGGCATTCTTGATGGTGAGTGTCTTGATTGTAGTGCCTTCACCGTCTCCAGTGCTGATGTTGCCATTATCCCTCATGCTCGTCTTGAGGCTTCCGGTCATATTCTTGCCCGAAGAGAGGGTGACGGAGAACACGTCGTCATAGTCTACCGTGAACTTTACAATCGCAAACGGGACTTTGAAATGAAGGGCCTTGTCAAGCGCATCTGACGATGCCACGATGACGGCAGCATCCGGATCAAATGTTCCTGCGACAGGAGTCTGGACTTCGGGGATATTGACGTTCATGTATCCCAGGAAATTGTTGCTGCCGTCAATCCAGCCTTCCATGCTGCAATTTGCCGCTGCCGAATAAGGATAAACGGCAAAGAACTTGGTAGCCCCGTCAGCGGCCATTCCGGTGAATGAAGTCGTTGCACCGTCTGTTGTAGCCTCAAACTGATGAGGTGTTGAAGGATCCACATCATCGAAGATGGCAATCTTGTCGCCGGTCTTCCACTTGATTGAAAGGCCGTCAAGAATGGTCTTTGTAGACTCGTCGTCATCCACTCCATCAAGGGAATGGGAAGCAGTGAAAGTCATGGGAACAAGGACAACCTCCTTTTCAGGAGTGTTGTCCGGTTCCTCAATCTTTTCCTCCAAACGGTTGCAGGCTACCGTGGCAAATACCAGCGACAGCACACCTAAAAGAATTATACTCTTTTTCATAATGCTGTTACCGTTTACCAGGAGACATTGCCTCCGTCTGTTAAACCTTCGATGTCGCTTCCAGTGCCTTTGGAGCAAATGGAGACCTCGATGTTCAATGTGAGAAGATCCACTGTTGGCGTGGCATATTCTTTCATATTCATAATATCTTTAAAGTTGCGGTCCGTAAAGTTCATAACCGGCGGCCAGGGTGAATTCACCGGTGGCTGTGTTTGCAGAAGCAATAGGGCTGGTTGCCGGGACCTCAATAGGTGTCATGCCTGCACTTGGAGTGCTGTCTGCAATTACCCACTTTGTAGGAGAGCTGTCAGACTTAGGAGCAAGTTCGCCATATGCTACGTTATCGGTAACATTGACCTTGCCCTCGTCCAGTGCTGTTTTGATACCGAAGAGTTTACCGTTGGCTTCGAAAGCCGTTCCGTCAGCCACCCATATAACATTCTTCACTGCAGTGGCCTTTCCGATGGTATTATGCTTGAAAATGCCTGAGTTGGCTGCGTTATAGAAGAGGTTATTCGAAATTTCAACTTCCATGTCTGCAACAGCGGTAGTTCCGGAATAGCCAAATACTGAGGTCTTGTAATTCGTCGCAGCTGTTCCGTATACATAATTGTTATTGAACACAAAAGATTTGTATACAGATATGCCGGCATATGTTTTCGTAATATTCACGATATTTGCATCCGCACCAACAATAAACCTATTGTTGACCAATTCTATGCTCTTGATACCATAGGCTGGAAAACTGCTGTTCGTGGATATCATAGAGGCGACAGTCTGGTTTACCACGCAGCCGTCCATGACAAATTCCGACATCGAATCTGACGTGTTTTTGTTCACGCCAAAGAAGTATGTCTTTCCTGTCATACCAAGTTCGAGGCCCTTCATATACAGCGCGCCTTCAGCCAGATTGAAGGTGTTTGTCATATTAACCTTAACATTGGCATCCTCATCGGACAACAAATAGGTAGAATTTTTAATCGTAGGATTGCTGGCGTTGCTGAAAGTACCGGTTCCTACAGCCTTCAGGAAATAGACGCCGCCGCCTTCCAGGGAATTCTTGTCAAGTGCAACGACAGCATTGTCTGCAGTCCACAGCGTAGCGTCACCGTTGGTGGCCTTGTTGATGGTCTTGCTGCCAATAGTGATATCGTTTCCGGCCTGGTAGAATGCATACCAGCTCCGCTCCGCAGGCACTGCGGACAGGCTGCCAAGGCTGAGAACACTCTTTCTGGCAAGCATGCTGTTGTCAATTACCGTAGCGGAAGTCCTCTCACCCATCATGGCGTCAGAGGTGGAGTAAGTGAGCTTGAATCCCGTGTAAGTGGAACTCTCTCCCAGATGACGGACAACTATGTAGTATACTCCCTTTGCCAGGGCGCTGTCGTCACTCTTTTTGAGGGTGACCTTCTTGAAAGTTGTCCCGGCACCGTTTGAAACACCACCGCCGGTGCTTACAAACACGCTTCCCGCGAATGGCCTTTCAGTATTTTCAACCGATACTTCAATAACATTATCCACATCCACATTCACCTTCAGGAGGGCGAATGCGGCCTTGAAGGCAAACTTGGCATCAAGGTCGGTGCTCTCTGCAACGTAGAGGGCTGCGGCAGGGTCAAAGCTGCCAAGTGTAGCTTCCTGGACAGGGGGAATGATTGCCGAGATGGGCTTGTCACCTTCTCCCAGGGATAATGCTGCACTGGAAGGGTACACGGCCACGAAGTTCGTAGCACTGCCGTCAACAGTACCTGTGAAGGAAGTAGTAGTACCTGCACTATTGGCAGTGAATAAGTTAAAAGTGGTGCCGATACAGTCAAAAACGGCGATTTCATCACCAGCCTCCCATTTAGCGGTTTTGCCGTCAGTGTCAAGGGCGACCTTGGTTCCGGCATCTTCTGCAGAAGCCTGGAAAGTCATGCTGACCTTTCCTGCTCCGACGGGAGTGGGTTCTTCAATAGTATTATCTATGGCAATCTCCTTTGCGCAGGAAACTGTAAGAACAGCAGCAGCGGCTGCAAGAGCAAAATAAATCTTTCTCATAACAGTATCCTCCGGCATTACCATATAAACTCAAGAGCATCTCCGAATGCATCAAGGTCGGAGAGCGGGAAATCATTGGACTCGCAAAGCGGGGCCTCGAGCTTCATTACCACGAGCTCGGAAACGGGTTCTGCATATATCTTTTTCATTCCGCAGGCCGATTAAGAGAACAATACACCGCCATTGATATCGATGCAGGCACCGGTGATATAGGAAGACTCGCTGCAGGCGAGGAAGGTTACGAGGTCGGCAACCTCGGTGGCTTCGCCTTCGCGGCGGAGGGGTGCCGTGTTGTGCAGGTTCTCACGTGCCGCGGGCTTGGTGAAGCGGTCATGGAAGGAGGTATTGATCATACCGGGAGCAAGGGCGTTTACGCGGATGCCCTGAGGACCGAGTTCCTTTGCCATGGCACGGGTGTGGCACAGTACGGCAGCCTTTGCGGTTGCATACATGGAAGCGCCGGGGCCGCCGCCGTCGCGTGCAGCCTGAGAGGAGAAGTTCACGATGGAGCCGCCTTCAGTCATGGCGGGAACGGCCTCGCGGGTGCAGAGGAAGGTGCTTCTCATGTTCACGTCCATGAGGAAGTCGTACCACTTCTCGTCCTGCTCAACGATGAGCTTACGGCCAACAATACCGCCGACTACGTTCACCAGCACATGGATAACCGGGCCGAAAGCCTTCTTGGCCTCGTCGAAGACGCGTTTTACGTCGGCAGCCTTAGTCATGTCTCCCTGGACGGCGATTGCTACTCCGCCATCCTTCTTGATCATTTCAAGTGTCTCTTTGGCATCGCCCTCATTGTCGAAATAGTTGAGGCATACCTTTGCTCCTTCAAGAGCGAGTTTAACAGAGATTGCACGGCCAAGGTCGCGTGCTCCGCCGGTAACAACGGCTACTTTTCCTTCAAGTCTTTTCATTGTCTGAATATTTTAAGGTTTTATTTGATTTTGTCTGCTTCGTGTTCGATTTTTCCTGCAAAGAGGAAAATGCTGATAATGCTCAGGGGTACCAGGGAGGCGCCCATGATGAAGAACGGCGTCCAGTTGTCACCGGCGGTGAGCATGGGGACAAAGAAGATGGAAAGGATGGTTCCGAGGGTTGCGGCAGCACCGCCAAGGCCCGCCAGGGAGCCAACCGACTTTCCGGTATAAATGTCACTGGGAAGAGTCTGGATATTGTTCATGGTGAACTGGTATCCGAAAAGGATCACGGCCATCACCAGCACTGCCGCCATCGCGTTGTGGATGAATGCCACGGCAATGAGCGAAGGCAGAAGGAGCGCTGCTCCCGTGAGGATGGAAGCCTTGCGGGAACGGTCCACGCTGACGCCCTTCCCTATCATGAAACTGGACATCCAGCCGCCGGCGATGGAGCCAAGCGCGGCGCCCACGTACGGAATCCACATGTGGGCTGCAAGGTCCTTTATGGACATCCCGTACTTCTGGTTCAGGTAGATGGGAAGCCAGGTCACGAACATCCACCAGATGGGGTCCAGGAAGAATCTGCCCAGGATGACGGCGTAGCTCTTGCGACGCCTGAGGATCTCTCCCCATGAGAGGCCCTTGTCATTCTTTACGCGGCATTCGGGCTGCCCGTTAATGATATAATCCTTCTCCTTGTCGGTAATCCAGGGATGCTCCTTGGGGCCCTTCTTGTTGATGATAAGCCAGGGAATGACCCAGATAGGAGCCATTACGCCGATGATGACGAAGGTCCACTTCCAACCGGCAATCGCATATACCAGCGCAATGATGATAGGGGCCAGGATGGCTCCCACCGATGCTCCGGCATTGAAAAGGCCCTGAGCCATGGCCCTCTCCTTCTGAGGGAACCATTCGGCATTGCTCTTGGCGGTTCCGGGCCAGGGGCCTGCAACGCCAAGTCCCAGTCCGGAGCGGAAACCCATGATGGACTTCACACCCGTTGCCAGGGACATCAGTATGTCGGAAAAGCCCCACAGCAGTGCCGATATGGCAAAGCCCCTGCGGGTGCCTATCTTGTCGTAAATCTTCCCTGAGAAGAGCTGCGAAAGGCCGTAAGCCACCATGAAGACCATGTTGATCTCTGCGAAGAGCTTCTTGGAAGCGGCGTTGAAAGCCTCCTCCGTGAGCCCCTCGCGGCTGATGAGCCCGAGGTCCTCGACGATCTTCTCCCACAGGATTCCCAGGATATTGCGGTCCAGGTAATTGATGATGGTCACAAGGACGATGAGCCCAAGCACCCACCAGCGCAGTCCTTTTATCTTCATACCGCCTACAGCTTAAGGAAGTCGGCCCTTACGGGAGAGAATGTGTCGATAAGGACGCCCGCCTCAAGGCAGATGCAGCCGTGAAGCTCGTCGGGAGCAACATAATAGCCGTCTCCCGCCGTCAGGATGCGTTTTTCATCGCCGATTGTAAGCTCGAACCTGCCGCTTACAACGTATGTAGCCTGGCTGTGATAGTGCTCGTGCATGGTGCCGACTGCACCCTTTTCAAAGACTACCTTCACCATCATGAGCTGGCCGTCGTAGGCCATGATCTGACGGGTAATTCCGGGGCCGGGATTCTCCCAGGGCATCTCGGAAGCAATCTGGAATGTTTCGCTTCTTGTTTTCATAATCGTATCAGTTATAGTTTACTTTTGCTTTCTCTGTGGGGCTCAGCGTGAGCGTCACGCTGTGGGAGCCGATGAAATCGTACCTCACGGTAATTCCGTTCTCATCGTCGGACAGGACGGTTACATTCTTGCAGGAATGCACCAGGTTTGCCGACTGCTCTATCTGAAGGTCATACTTGCCGTGAGTCTCCAGGCAGGAGGCGAACACATGGTTGCCAGCGCCCTTCTCCCTCAGGATGTACATGGGCTCGTTCCTCAGGTTGAAGTCCGGGTCCGATGCGCCGCTTCGGCAGAGATAGACCTCCGTCGCAGGGGTCGTTGCCGTGGAAACGGTATACATGCGGTAGCCGGTGAGCCAGGTGTAGGAAGTGACGCCATCACCGCCACGGGCCTTTGCCTCTGTCCAGATGTGCTGATAGCCGTTAGAAGTGCCCAGCGCCTCCATGGACGTGAGCGCCCTCTCATAAGGCACGGACAGGGAAATCATGTGTCCGTTGTAATGCAGCGGATAGTCATACTGGTGGGCCGATGAGCTCTCTGCCTTGAGCACGTCCATTATAAGCGGATACTCCAGGAAGGGGACATCGGCATACACGACGTAGCGGGTGAAGGCAACGCCGTCGTAGGCATTCTCCTCGCGGGCGGCAACCGCCTGCAGGCCGTCCTCGAAACTGTGCCAGAGCACCTCGGGGTGGTATTTCTGGGCCACACGCCACTTGCCGCCGAACATGTTCTTCCCGTCCACCACAAGCGTATTGTGGGCTATCGAACTCTTTGCCCAGGACTCGTTCTCATGGGTGTAATGGCCGTTGTACTTGGCCTCGATGTTAAGGAAGCGGGCGGCGCCGTAGTCGGTAAGCACTTCATTTCCGGCATCGTAATAAGCGATGGTAAGCTTGTCGAAATGGCCGTGGCTGAGGCCGTGGGAGGTTGCCTTGAAGGTAACGGCGCTGTTGAGCTTCTCATCCGAAGGACGCATGATGGCGAAAGCGCCTTCAGTGCCGTCCCCGCCGTCCCTGAGCCACATGCTCTTGAGCTTCAGGGGCTGTGTCTCCCCCTTTGCGATGGACTTTGCAACCGCAAATCCGGCGTCGGACACAAGCACCCTGTGCTGATACCTGTCCACCACAGAAAGAAGGCTCTTGTCCTCCGGATTCGCGCTGTAGGCTATATCAACTGCCGATATGAGCTCCTGCGCACTGTAGCCCTTCTCAAGGGCGTCGTTGAAGTGCATGAACTCTCCCTCATAAGCCATCTGAAGGAGGGCGTCTACGGCCTTGAGAAGGATGCCGTCCCGGTACTCGAAAATCTTAAGGTCAGGATTGTACACGTCGAGACACTGGGCAAATGTGACGAAAGGCCAGATGGCATACCTCAGGTAGTATGCGCCCTCCGTGAAATAGCCGTCCGGAGAGAAGAGGACATCCATCTGCTTGAGGAAGCCGCCTTCTCCGGAAAGGTCCGAGCCGTAAAGCGCCTTCTGAACAAGGCTGTCGTCCCCCATCACGATTCCTATCATTCCAACGCCCGCGCAGGCCCATGTGGCCCAGTTGTTAAGGTTGTTGAACATCTGGGTATTGGCCCTGTTGTGCGGAAGGCCGGTCATGATGAAGTCCGTATACGGGTAGAAGAACTCCTTCTCGATGGTGTTTCTCTCATCGGCAGTGAGGTAGTCGTAGATGCAGTCGTAAGCCACGGCGGTGTGCACCAGGAAGACGCTCTCGTTGAGGGTCTGCCAGAAAATGCGGCCCGGATTGCCGGAGAGCCCCAGCGGATGGAAATCCAGCGACGGGTAGAAGTCCACATAGGCAAGGAGGATTTCCTTCACCTTGCGGGCATATTTCTCGTCGGAAGTGAGCTGCCAGGCGATGGCCATGTTGTACATGTCGTAGTAGTTGAGCTTGTGCATCTCGTGGCTGTATCCGCCGCCTCCGTCCTTCGGCGTGGGAAGGCAGATTTCGCGCTCCACGGCGGCATCGGCCTCCTTGATGAGCTTGTCTGCCGATGCGTCGAAAAGAGGCAGTTTACCCCTCTGGGCACGAATTTCCTTCACGCCCTTGCCGGTGAGAAGCAGGCTGGGGTGATTGCCCTGGGGGGCCTGGGTACAGGCGCAGAGCGCCAGCATCAGAATGACTGAAAGTCTTTTCATAAATCTCTGTTTGAGAGGATTCTACCCGAATTTTTAAAAGTATTGCCCTTGACGGAAAGCTTCTCCCAGGGGGCGTCGTCCAGGCGGATGGAGTAGCCTCCGCGTCCGCTGCCGATGAAACTGTTTCCGCTTATCTCGAGGACCTGAGCGCCGATGATCTTCACCACCGAGCCGCGGACCTTGTTGCAGCAGTCGTCGAAGGTGCAGCCCTTCACGGTGACGTAAGGGCCGGCGGTGGATTCGTCGGAGCCGTTGCGTGCAATGTGTACCGGAATACCGAGTATGCGGTGGAAGGTGCAGTCCTTGATGAGGATGTCATCGGCATTGTATCTTCCCTTGTCTTCCGTTTCGCCGGCAAAGTTGACGGCGTCGCCGGAAAGGGCGTCGAAGGTGCAGCGCCTTATGGTCACGGTCTCTGCAAAAGTGCCTTTGAGGCCCCTTACGGGCACGAATCCGCTTTCTCCGCAGTTTTCGAAGATGCAGTCTTCAAGGGTGAGGGTGTAGGGCTCGATCATGTCGTCGGCAGTGGATACTATGCCGCGGGCGAGGCTCTTTCCGGGGGTGAGGACTCCGTTGAAGCGGATGCCATGCACGGTGAGGGAGCCGCCGTCGGCAATGGTTATCATGCACTCTGAACGGGAGCCGGCAAAGCGCACCTCAGGCTTTGCGCCGGGGGCGGCCTTGATTACGGTGGGGCAGTCTATCACCATGCCTTTGTCCAGAACGGTGAGGCCGTCCGGAAGGACTATCTCCTTGGTTTCGGCTGCGGTTTCAGTCGGCCTGAACCAGTATGCGCCCTTCCCTGCCCTGAGCTCTTCAAGCGAAGGCTCGGGAGTTGTCTGCCTTTCACTGACGGTATTGCCTGTCCATTCTGTGCCGATGGGAGCGAGCGTGCGCTCGAAATCCTCACCGGTATTGAATTCGATGGACTTGCAGGCCTCGAAAGTGTTCCCCTCAACCACCGTGCGCTTTACCTGCATATAGCGGTTGGGAAGGGAGTTGGGGACGCCGTACATAAGGGCGAGGGCAGAGAAAAAACGCTCTCCTGCAAGCCCCAGGAAGGTATTCGAACGCACAACCTGGTCTTCCCCTACTATCCTTATGCCGCCGGTGTTCCTCATGCCATGGCCGATGAAGAGATTCCCTTCGGCCACGTTCCTGTCTCCGTGCCTGAGGGCAAGGACGCCCTCGCACTCGTAGAATGCATTCCCGTAAATATGGTTTTCCGATGATTTCACGGACACCACCTCAACCTCTCCGTTGCACTTTTCGAAAAGGTTGTCGTGAAGCTGCGTGCGGGAATTCTGCATGCACTGCTGGGAGGTTCCGATGCGGATGGTCTCGGCCCCGTTGGAGCCGTACACGGGCCTGGGCCCGAACCAGTTATGGTCTATCTCGTGGTAGTTCTCGTCGCAGTCCGGATAGCTGAGCATCACGATGAGCGTAACGCCCAGGTTCTTCTTCCCCGTGAACGAGCAGTGGTCTACGCGGTTCTCCCTTCCGTAAAGATGGACATAGCTGTAGGAAACGTCCCTTCTGGAAGGATTGCAGTCCGATACCACCGTAGACGTGAGGCGGCAGCCCTTTGCCAGGGCGTCACCGTTCTTGAACTCAATCAGCGTCCCTTTGGAGGCGGTGCACCTGTCGAAGTGAAAGCCCTCTACAGTGAGCCCCTCCCCGTAAATCTTCAGGGCCGATGCTCCAGTAATGACCACTCCCCCGGGCGTTTCCGGCATAACGGTCACAGGGTTCTCCCTGGTGGCATGGCCTTCCCATTTGAGGATGACATCGGCATAGGTGCCGTCCTTTACCACAAGCGTGTCGCCGGGAGCGGCGCTTTCAAGCAGCGCTGCTATATCCTGCAGGCGTGCCGGCCCCTTTGCGCAGGAAGCCAGTACGATTGAAAATGCCAGAAGGGCCTTGAGTGTTCTTACCATTTTACGCCGCTGTTTGCAATTATTGCATCTATTTCAGGAGTATAGTCCTTCACCGCCGGCTTTTCAGACACGGTGGGAAGGGAAATGCCGCTCTGCTTGCCTCCGTAAATGACATTGTCCTCCCAGTGCATATAGGAATCGGGGGTGTCGATAACATTTACCGCCACGTATTTCTTTGCCGAATTCACTATTGTGTTACCCACGAAGGAGGAGTTCTCCGGAGCGCTGTCCTGGGTATCCCTGCCGGAATAGTTCACGGTGATGCCGTATGCACAGTCTACGAATACATTCTCCCGCACGACGGCATTTTTCACCGTCCAGTAGCCGTTGAGCTCGGCATACATCTCTCCCCTCACCAGGCACACTGCCGACTTGTATCCGTTTCCGGTAAGGTTCAGGAACACGTTCTTCTCTACCATGTGGTCTTCTCCGATTATGCGAACGCCGCCCACACCGGACTTGCCTGCGCTGCGGAAATAGTTCCCGCGCACGATGCAGCGGTTCCCGTGACGGAGCGTGAGGCTGCCTTCACCGCCCTCGAAAACATTGCCTTCGTAGACGTTGGCGCAGCTCTTGTTGGAGATGATTTCGGCAAGCTCGCCGTTCACGTTCCTGAAGTGGTTGCCGCTCACGGTGCAGCCGCCGTCGGACATGGAGAACGTGCTTGTACCTATGCGGATGGCCTCCTGGCCGTTGCGGGCTTTGCCCTTGTCGTCATAATGGGTATAGGGACGGCTGAAAAAATTGTCCTTGATGACATGCCCGGGGACTATTCCCTCCTCCATCCACACCACCATGAGGCAGCCCATGTTGCGCTTGTCTATGAAGCTGCAGCCGGAGACCTCGTTCTTTGTGCCGTAGATGGACACCCACTTGCTGTCCGTAGTGAAGTAGCCGCTTCCGGTGCCGTCTATCTTGCAGCCGCTCACACGGCAATTACTGCTTCCCTTGGAGAAGGTGATATGGGAGACCTTGGTATCGCTGTTCAGTTTGCTGAAGCAGAAGCCCTCCGCCACCAGGTAGCTTCCGGTGAGCTTGAGCTGGGATGCGCCCTTGAGGACTACGCCGCCGGGAGTCTGCGCCTTGAGGGTGATGGGAGCGCCCTCCTTGCCGGAGGCCTTGAAATTGAGCACGAGGTCTGTGTACTCCCCGTCCTGGAAGAGTATCACGTCTCCCGGCGCTGCAGACTTCAGGGCTGCCGTGAGGGCCGCAGTATCTCCCACGACGACGTCCTGGGTGTCCTGGCTGGCCGTACGGTGACTGTCAACGGGTGACGGGATTACAAAATGGTTCTGGCACCCCGCCGGGACGGCGAGGGCCAGAAACATTGACAGTAAAGTATTTATCATTCTATTCGAGGACATTAGACCAGTAGAGATCCACTTCTACATAACCGCCGGACTCGATGTTGGTGCCCGCACCGCTAACGCGTGTCATCGTGATGTCACGGATATACAGGAAACCAGTCTTGCGTACATCGGAGAGGCTGCCGGCCTTCCCCCCGTTTGTGGATACCCGGTCATAGCCGACGTACTGGATTCCAAGTACTCCGCCTTTCACCCAGTGCTGGTCCCAGCGGGGTGCGCTGGTGCCGTAGATTGCGGTGTTGACGTTGATGTCGGAAAGGGTTCCGGCTGCACAGTCTGCAACTATGGCTTCGTCAGAGATAGCTCCCATCATCACCACCGGAGTACCATAGAACGCAGGCAGTGCGGTGGAGAGGTCTGAAAGCCTGTGATTCTTGAGCTGGGAAGTAGAGTTCGCAGGGTTGTTGAACTGGAGCTGCGTATTGCTGGTAACGCTCATGAAAATATAAGGAGCACATGCATAGTACTCAGCCTCCTTGCCGGCAGCGATCTTGCTTCCGCCAATCACCAGTGCGTTACCGGAGCTCGTGCAGGCAGGGTCTACGGGACGGCTGCTCCACTCATCGGCAGACACTACCTTGCCTTCATCCAAGAGGAGGAATGCGTTTGCAGAGTCGAAATCGGTATAAAGTGCAGCGCCGCAGCCCTTTCCAAGCCTCAGGCCCTTGGTGTAGTAGAACGGGTACACGGTGATGGTGCCGCAGTCGAGCTCGTTTCCGCCGTTCCAGAGGGCCACGAGGGATACTTCCTTCTCAGCGGTGCCGGTGATGGTTGAAGGCACGATGAAGTGCGCGTCAACGTCCGTGGCCTCCTGGGTAAGGGAAACGGTGATGCCGTCCACCTTGAAACCCTCGACCGAGGCGAAGTTGGAGCCCTTGACGATGAGTTCCTTATTGAGGTAGAAGCTGGTGCCGTAGGCGGCATCGGCATTCTCTACAGATGCGAATACAGGGGCTGCAGGGCCGATTGGCGTGGTGTCCAGGGCAAAGCCGCTCACGATGGTCACCTTCTGTGCAGGGGTTCCATACACGGCGGTGAGGTCCCTGGACTGCACTGCGGGGCTCATAGCCTCAATTCCGGTAGGGATCTTGAGGGTGACGGCGGTAGCGCTCTGGTCGATTACCAGAAGGGCCGTCTCTCCCCAGGCGAAGCCGGAGGCAAGGTCCAGGTTCTCGCCGGTGAGGGCAATCTCGTCGCCCAGGACGGCATTTCCGCTCTGGGTATAGGCCGCGAAGACAGGGATGTTAAGGGCGAAGTACTCATCGGCAGTGACGTCGATGGTGCCGCCGCTCCAGGTGGCTGCAATGTCAACGCTCGTAACGGCTGCGGTTGCAGAGGGTACCGGCGGGATGGTGATTTTCACTGCATCGTCGGTAATGTCGCCGATGACAGCGTTCTGCCCGGCAACTGTGACCGCCGTTATCTGGGAGAGGTTCCTTCCGGAAATGGTTACCTCCTGGCCCACGGTTCCTTCCTTTGGCGCGAAGCCGGAGACAAGGGCGTCGGTCACGGGGACGGTCACGTAATAGTCATAGCGGAAGATGGAGGTCTCGCCGTCGGCATCGAACACCTTGAGGACCACCTTGTAAGGGTCGTCGTTCTGGGCGAAGGAGAGGGCGGGAATCTTGAACTTCAGCGTCTTGAATTCCTTGGAGACAATCTCTGCCTCAACATCGTCCACGGTCACTTTGCTCACCAGCTCCAGGTTGAAGCCGTGGGCGGTGACCTCTGTGCCGATGAAGGCCCTCACGGCGCCGCTCTCATCGGCCGCGGGATCCAGTTTCTGCGTTGTAACGTCGATGGCCGGAGTGTTCACGGGGGTGGTTACGCCGTACTCCTGCTTGCACGATACGGCAAGTATCGCGGCAAAGGCCAGTATGTATGTCAGAGTCTTTTTCATATCCTACAGGTTCACTTTGGAATAATCGTAGTCATACTTCTGCCAGTAGCAGTCAAAGGTAACGGCCGAGGCGCCAAAGTTGGAGTTGTTGTACACTCCCCAGTCTATCTTCTTGAGGTGAAGCAGGCCCAGACGGCGGATGTTGGCCGCGCGGCTGTCGGGGTTGTAGCCGTTGTTGTTGTAGTAGGCAACCAGGATCACGGCGTCCAGCTTGTAGCCGGGATCGTCGGTGAGGGTGGCTGTCTGGTGGTCGCAGAAGGTGCTGGACTTTATGCCGCCTGCAAAGGAGGTGACGCTGATTCCGGCAATCTTGCTGCCCTCGACGTCAATGGGGAAGAGCTCCTCGTTGATGTTGTCGATCTGGTCGGCAAGGACCTTGTCGATGATGGCCTTTTCGGCTGCGTTGCTCTCGGAAAGAGGACGGAATGCAAGGATGGGGGTTCCGGGTATGTTGTCGTTGCCTCCTGGCACCCTGAAGTCGTTGGAAGGCGTACTGGTTGCGTCCACGAAGAAGTTCTTTATCTGGCCGTTGGAGTTGGCCGGGGAGTTGATCTGGAGGACGTTTCCGCTCACTGCAGAGAAGAAGAAGTACGGGACTACGCTGTTGTACATGTCGTCCGTGACCATGGCGGGATCAGGCTGGTTGCCGGACTTCCACTGCTTGCCGTGAAGCTCCATGGCAACGGGGTCGAGGTCTGTCTTCCACTTTGCGTTCTCGTAAAGCTTTCCGTTTTCGGGGCTGAAGAAAGAGGCGTATGAGTTATCGGCAACGCGGCCCTGGGCCCATCCCACGACGTTCTCCCAGAATTTCACATAGGGCACGAACACGGTGAAGGAAGGGGAAAGGGTTACGCTCTCGTTGCCGTTGAAGTACCAGGCCTTGAGTTCCACCACGGTCTCTCCGTCGGCAAAATTGCCGGCAGGGACGGTGAAGGTGACAGAGCTTGCACTGGGGAAGATGGGGGCTTCCCATTCGCCCACGGTGATGCGCTCCACGTTGTTCAAGTACTTGCCGGTGAGGGTGATGCTGCGTCCCACGGCGGTCTTTTCAAAGGTATAGGAGTCGAAGGTGGGCACGTAGCGGATTACCTTGATCGAAGGGGCGCCTTCAAGGGGAGTCTCCTTCTCTGCGCTTCCGTCAAAGTACCTGAGGGTGATCTTTGCGGTTTCGGCTTCGACGTAAGGGACCTTGACTATGAGCTCGTCTGCATTCCTGGTGACGATTTCGGCCTCATGGCTGGCGGTATATCCGTCGGCAGTGAAAAATACGGCAGTCGCCGATGCGAGGTTCTCGCCGTTGAGCATTATGTTGGCTCCCAGTTCGGCGCTTTCCTGAAGGAGGGAGGCGGTGATTGCGGGCACTGCAAAGGTGCAGGTGAAAGTGGCGTCGGAGACACCTTCGCCGGTGGGATTCACCAGCTTGAGCTTTCCGGAAGTCACGTCCTGGCCGATCTCGATCTTGAGGGCGGTGTCCGAAATCTTGGTGACGATGTCCACCTTTGTACTGCCGATATAGGCTGCAGTGACGTCCTGGAGGTATTCACCCGTCACGTCCACCACGGCGCCGGCAGGGGCCGACTGGGGAGAGAAGGATGTTACCACGGGGGCGTGCTCTACGGTCTCGTCCACGGTTATGACATCGCAGGCTGCAAACGCTGCGAGCGCTGTGAGTATGAGTATATACTTTTTCATGGCTTAATATCCTGGATTCTGTGCAACGTCCTTGTTGATGTTCTTCACGGAAATGGGGACCGGAAGGATGGTCTGCCACTTCTGGATGGGATTGACGGTATAGTCGTAATTACCGTAGAAGGGCTCGCTTGCGAAGAAGGAGTTCACCGTGGAGACGGCTGTGCCCCAGCGAAGAAGGTCGAACCACCACTGGTTCTCAAGGGCAAGTTCAAGGCGGCGCTCCTTGCGTACTGCCTCGCGGAACTCGTACTTGGCGGGAAGGTCGGCAAGGGTGTAGACCGGGATACCGGCCCTCTGGCGCACTGCGTTAAGAAGAGTGAGAGCCTGGTCTGAAGGACCGTTGAGCTCGTTGGAGACCTCGGCCCAGAGGAGCATCACGTCGGCAAGGCGGATGATGGGGAAGTCATTCTCCGCATCCCACTCGCTGGTCATGTTGGGGTCGATGAACTTGTTGCAGTAGCGGGCGTTGTTGGTGACGATCTGGCCCGTGGTGGCGTTGTAATAGCTTTCCTGGAGGGTTACGTCCTTGCGGAGGTCTCCGGGATTCTCATTGAACGCTGCGATGAGGTTGTCGGAGGGGAAGTTGTAGTGCTTGGGAGAGCCTATGGCAACATTCCCGCCGTTGTTGATGGGGGCGTAGAGCGTCGTGAAAGGAGAGCCTATGCCAAGGTTTCCGCTGCGGTAGCGCACTGCGAGAATGATTTCGGCATTGCACTCGTTGTCCGTTGCGAATATCCTGTTGAAGGGAACGAGGTCTGCGCCGGAAGAAGGGTTGCCGGATGCGTCAAGAACCTCTGAGAGGAGGTCGAGAGCCTTGGCATACTTGGCCTCGCCGGCCTTGTAGTGGGTTACATAAACCTTGGCGAGGAGGGCCTGTGCGGCGCGGAGATCGGCACGGCCCAGGGCGTTACCGGACTGCTTTTCGGGAAGGAGTTTGCCGTCCACGACGGCCTCGAGGTCCTGCTCGATGAGGGCGTAGACGTCCTCTTCGGAGGAGCGCTGGAGGTGACGGGCTTCATCGGCCCCCATCTTTGAGGTGACGATGAATGCGGGGCCCCAGAGGCGTACGATGTTGAAGTACATCCATGCGCGGAGGAAGCGGACCTCGCCCTCGAACTGGGCCTTCTTTGCGGGATCTTCCACCACTTCCAGGTTCGGAAGCACTGAATTCGCGCGGGAGATGACCTTGTAGCAGGCGTCCCAGTAGTCCTGAACCCAGGAATTGGCCGTCAGGATGGTTCCCTGGTCCAGCTGCTCGATGAGCTTGGAGTCTGCCGATGTGGACTGGTTCACCCTCATTCGGGCATTGTTGGAACGGAGCTCCGTTACCGCCCACTCGGAGTAGAGTACACCGTAAAGTGAATTGTATGCGCCTATGACGAGGTTCTCGACCGATTTGTCATCCTTCACGTATTCGTTTGAGACAACCTGCGAGAAGGGAACCTGATTCAGGTTGCAGGATACTGCAACAAGCGCTGCTATAGTGTAAAGTATCTTTTTCATGGCCGTTAGAATCTGATTTCAGCACCGAAGGTAACAGTGGAAGTAAGAGGGAAACCGCCCCTCTGGTAGCCCGAAATCATCGGGGAAGAGTACGCACCGCCGGTCATCCTGGATTCGGGGTTGATACCCTTGTAATCCTTGCTCCAGAGGTACAGGAGGTTGTTCCCTGAAACGTAGAGCCTGAGGCCCTTGAGGGCATTCTTCAGGTCTTTCTTGTTCAGTGTGTAACCGATGGTGGCATTCCTCAGGCACACGTAGGAGCCGTCCTGGAGGGGATAATCGGTAAGGAGGAGGTCATATCCGTACTTGCCGAAGGGGACCTTTCCGTTTCCGGGATAATCGGCACTGACCCAGCGGTCTTTGAGGTAGGCTGCGTTGTACTTGTGGGTCTCGTTGTAGTAGACGTCGCCGTTGAATACGGTGATGCCCTGGACGCCCTGGATGAGGAAGGAGATGTCCACCTTGCCGATGAGGAAGGTGTTGGTGATACCGTAGCTGAAGTCCGGATAGGGGTTGCCGAGGGTTACCCTGTCTTCGTCGGTGAGGGAACCGTCGCCGTTGGCGTCGACTATCCTGAGACCGCCGGGAACATCGGCAGCGAAGTGGGGATTGGCGCTGATTTCCTCGGTGGAGTTCCAGACGCCGTCCGTGCGGAAGCCGTAGTACTGGATGAGTGGCTCCCCTACCCTGGCGATGTAGTTCTCCGAACGTTCGCCCTGGGTGATGACCTGCTTCTCACCGCCGATTTCGAGGAGTTTGTTTCGGGTGAGGGAGAAGTTAAGGTTGGTCTCCCATTTGAAATTCCTGCGGTTGAAGTTGATGGTATTCAGCTGGAGCTCGATACCGGAGTTCCTCACGCGGCCGATGTTGTTCCAATACTTGGTGAAGCCGGTGAAGGACTGGGTGGGCTGCTCGAAGAGGAGGGCCCTGGTGATGGAGTAATAGGCATCGGCAGTGAGGGAGATACGGCCGTGGAAGAGGCCGAGGTCAAGGCCGCCGTTGAATTCGTCGGTCTGCTCCCAGGTGATGTCGGCATTGGCAAGGGTGGAGGAGGTGTTGGCTGCGCCGGGAACCAGGCTGCCGTTGCCTTCACCGGTGGCGTAATTCGCGCCTCCAAGCACTTCCAGTGCAGAATAGTACTGGACGTTGTTGTTGCCGGTAACGCCGTAGGATGCCCTGAGCTTGAGGTTGGAGAGGGTCTTGGCATAGGGTTTCATCCAGGGCTCCTCTGTAACCCTCCAGCCAAGGGAGATTGAAGGGAACCAGGCGTTTACGTTGTCCCCGAGGAAGAGGGACGAACGGTCAAGACGCACGGAGGCCGATGCGAGGTACCTGTCCTTGTAGCTGTATGTGGCACGTGCCAGCCAGGATTCGAGGACCTTGTCCGGATAGCGGAAGGTTCCGGTTCCTGCGCCGTTACCGTTGTTGTTTGCAGCAATCTCGAACACCGTTGCGGCATTGAGGGTGTGGATATCGTCAGTGGGGAAGCCGGAAGCCGTCATTGCAACCCTCTGTACGCGGGTTTTCTCTGCCGTGAAACCGGCAAGGAGGTTAAGCTTGTGGGCTCCCTTGGTGAGGTCGTAGGTGAGCGTGTTCTCGGAAAGGAGGTCTACATACAGCGTGCTGAAATAACTTGCCTCGGACGGGGTGCCGTCCTTGAGAGCATTGATGTTGGCATAGTTGTATGAAGGGGAGAAACGTACGTTGAGACCGTCGGATGTGCGGAACTTGAGGCCGGGGGCCAGGATAACCTCGAAGTAGGCGTTGGCAAGGGCGGAGAAGCTCTCACCGCTCCTTTCAGTGTTGGCCATGACGCTCTTGGGGTTGTTGTTGGCGCTGTTGAACGGGCTCACGTTCTTGTCCCAGATGGGGTTGCCGTACTCGTCGACACCGTTGGTAGGGGCCGATATGGAGTTGAAGTGTGAACCTCTTGCGAAGCCCGTGTAACCGCCTGTGAATGCGGTTGTCCAGGCATTGTGCTGTACCGGGAGGAAGGACGGGGTACGGTAGAAGTCGATGAAGTTGTTGCGGGGACGCTCCCACCTCTGGTAGTTGCCGGAGATGTTGTAGCCGAAGGTCACCCTGGGATGGAGCTCCGCGTCCAGACGGGTGCGGAAGCCAAGCTTCTCCACCTGGTTCTGGAGCATGATACCCTGGTCCCTCGTGTAGGAGGCCGATGTGTACTGCTTCGTCCTCTTGGAACCGCCACTTACGGAGAACTGCACGGAAGTGATGCCGGCTATGCTTCTGAGGGCCTCGCGCTGCCAGTCGGTGGAGCCGATGTTCTGCTCGATCCAGGCCGCAGCCCTGTCCTGGCCCTTCACGGCGGGGCCGCCCATGGACTCTTCTGCAATCTGGAGATTGAGATAGTCGGTGGCGGTGATCATGTCGTGAAGCTTGTATGCGTACTTGCCGCCCTGATATGCCTTGAGGGTGTAGGAGGGCTTTTCGGCATTGCCGGACTTGGTGGTAATCATTATGACGCCGTTGGCTGCACGGGAACCGTAAATAGCTGCAGAGGCGGCGTCCTTGAGGATTTCGATGGACTTGATGTCGTTGGCGTTCACGTTGGAGAGGCCTTCCGGCTCGGGGAAACCGTCAACTATCACAAGAGGGGCGCTGTCGGCAGAGATAGAGCCCGTGCCGCGGACCCTGATGGTGGGAGAGACGCCAACCTCGGAGGTGATGTTGTTGATGCTCAGACCGGCGATCTGGCCCTGCAGGGCGGTGGTGACGTCGGAGACGGGAAGGTCGATGAGGGATTCGCCGCCTATCTTGGCAACGGAACCGGTGAGGTGGGACTTGGCCTGGGTGCCGTAGCCCACTACAATTGCGTCATCGAGAAGGGTTGCATCCACTTCCATGACAACGTTGATGGTGCTCTGCTTTCCCACTGGCATTTCTACATCTGCAAAGCCGATGTAGGTGAAAACCAGCACGGAATTACTGCCCGCCACCTTGATGGAGTAACGGCCGTCGAGGTCTGTGCTTACACCGTTTGTGGTGCCTTTCTCAACGACGGAGACGCCGATGAGCGGCCCGCCCTGGTCAGAGACCACGCCGGTAACAGTCCTGGACTGCGCCATTGCCTGAAATGGCAGGACAAGCATAGCTGCCAAGGCAAGCACAATACATTTTGCTTTTGTGATCATATTGTTGGTATTAGTTGTTAGCATTTCGGGCGCTTCTTGGATAACCAATTTGGTTAACCAATCTACAAAAGACAAATATACAATCTTTTACCAACAATCCAAATATTATGACATAAAAAAACCGCGTGAAGGTTGATACTTCACGCGGCCTTTCAATATGCGGGGAAAATTACTTCTTTGCGAAGAATTCCTTTTCCTTACCCTCTTCGACGAGCTGCTCTACGAATACGTAGGCACCGGTCTTGGGGCTCTTTTCCATGCGGATAACCTTCACCATGTGCTTTGCACCGGCTTTTGCATCGAAGGTTGCAACTGCTTTCTTTGCCATAGTCTAAACGGTTTTACTTGATTTCACGGTGAATGGTGACCTTCTTCAGGAAGGGGTTGTACTTCTTGCGCTCGAGACGCTCAGGGGTGTTCTTCTTGTTCTTGGTGGTGATGTAACGGGACATACCGGGAACACCGCTGGCTTTCTGTTCTGTGCACTCCAGGATGACCTGCACCCTGTTACCTTTAGCTTTCTTTGCCATAGTCGTTAGGGTTTAAACAAGTGATACATAGCCCTTGTCCTGGGCCTTCTTGAGGGTGGCATCGAGACCGTTCTTCTCGATGATGCGCATACCCTTGGTGGTAACTTTGAGGGTGATGAAACGCTGCTCGGTCTCAGACCAGAACTTCTTGGTCTTGAGGTTGAGGGCGAAGTCACGCTTTGTGCGAAGCTTGGAATGGGCAACGTTGTTGCCGATCATTCTCTTGCGGCCGGTTATCTGACAAACCTTTGACATAATATTTTACTTTTTAATTGTTTCTAAAACTTTGTGCGGAGGAATCTCTTCCACCGGATGTTTGACGGGAAACTGCGGGACGCATCAGTTGAGAGCCAGATGATTGAAGGCGTTCCAACTATGTGGTCTTCCGGTACGAATCCCCAGTAGCGGGAATCCAGTGAATTGTGCCGGTTGTCACCCATCATAAAGTAATAGTCCTGCTTGAATGTATACTCGTGAGCGGGTTCTCCGTCTATGAGAATTTCGCCGTCCTTGACCTCAAGAGCGTTGTGCTCGTAGTCGCGGATGATGCGCTCATAGAAAGGGAGCGTGTCGGCATTGAGGGCCACTGTAGCGCCTTTTTCCGGGATCCAGAGGGGGCCGAAGTTATCGGCAGTCCAGCGGGTCTTTCCGGTGAAGGGGAAGATTGTGGCGTCCTGGCCGGCGGAGGGGAAGGTCTCTATGTTCCTGGTCACTGAAACTACGCTCCTCAGGGCTTCCACCTTTTCAAGCATCCCGTCGGTAAGGGGCATGGCCGGATAACCGGGGAGACGCGGGTCGAAGTAGAGCTCACTGAGGTTGAGTCCCAGCTCCTGCAGCTTCAGATTGTTGATCTTGGAGCCGCCTGTGACCACTTTGTAGGTGAACTGCCTGCCGGGATAGTCCGGTTCCTGCGTCCCGTTTACCCAAACCTTGCCGTCGCGCACCTCGAGGGTGTCTCCGGCAATTGCCACGCACCTCTTCACATAGTGGTCTTTCTTGTCCATAGGACGTGCGATGACGGGGCCGAACTGCCTGATGGTCTGTTCCCTGCCGTAAGTGCGCACCCAGGCGTAGTAATCGTCTGCCGGGCGGCGGGTAAGGACGGTGTCTCCGTTAGGAAAACCAAATACCACGACGTCTCCCCTTTCAACGCTCCTGAAGCCCTTGAGACGCTTGTAAGGTCTCTTTATGGCCTCTGAGTAGGACTCGTGACCGAATGCACGGTTGTGCGTGAAAGGTATGGTGAGCGGGGTCTCGGGAAGCCGGGGACCGTAGGTGAGTTTGGACACGAACAGGTGATCTCCGGTATAGAGAGTGCTCTCCATTGAGGAGGAAGGAATCTTGAAGGCCTGGAAGAAGAAGATGTTTATGAAAGTGACCACGACCACGGCGAAGATGATTGCATCCAGCCAGTCAAGCCACACATTGTGCTTCTCCCCTTCCTTGTACTCCTTTTTCCAGAAAAGCCACTTGACTTTCTTGGTGACGATGAGATCGAAGATGATCCCAAGGCCAAGGAGCCACCAGAAGTTTCCGAGCCAGATCACCCAGGCAATGTAGAGTACAGACCAGAATCCCAGCCTGACCCACTTGTTTGAGATGATCTCCTTCCAGCTCACGACTATAAATTTCAAAGAACTATTTTACGGATTCAACAATTGCGCGGAATGCTTCCGGATTGTTCATCGCGAGGTCTGCCAGAACTTTACGGTTAAGGCCGATGTTCTGCTTTGCAAGACGTCCCATAAGCTGGGAGTAAGTGAGGCCGTACTGGCGGGCAGCGGCGTTGATACGCTGAATCCACAGGGAGCGGAATTCGCGCTTCTTGGCCCTTCTGTCACGGTATGCATAGGTGAGACCTTTCTCGTAGGTGTTCTTTGCAACCGTCCAGACGTTCTTGCGGGAGAGGAAATTACCGCGGGTTCTGGAAAGAATCTTCTTGCGGCGTGCCCTTGAGGCAACAGAATTAACTGATCTAGGCATTGTTTTTACTCTTTTTGGACTACGTGGCTTATCACTGACTGTAAGCTCTTTCTGTACGTAAAATCCAGTTAAACATTAAAATTACATTACAAGAAGTTCCTTTACCCTCTTTACGTCGTCACCGGAAAGGATGGCGAAGTGGTCAAGGTTGCGTTTCTGCTTCTTGGTCTTCTTGGTGAGGATGTGGCTGTGATAAGCGTGCTTCCTCTTGATTTTTCCCGATCCGGTAAGCGTGAAGCGCTTTTTGGCACCGGAGTTGGTTTTAAGCTTTGCCATTGTGTTAAACAATTAATTAATTATACATTATAGTCGTCCGACTACTTTTTCTTTACAGGAGCTATCATGATGCTCATTCGCTTGCCTTCAAGCACGGGCATGTTCTCTGCGCGGCCAACCTCTTCGAGTTCCACTGCGAAGCGCAGGAGCTGCTTCTCACCCTGCTGGGCGAACATGATGGAGCGTCCGCGGAAGAAGATGGAGGCTTTCACCTTGGAGCCTTCTTCGAGGAACTCCCTTGCATGCTTGAGCTTGAACTGGAAATCGTGCTCGTCAGTGTTGGGGCCGAAACGGATTTCCTTGATGACAATCTTTGCAGCATTCGCTTTCATCTCCTTCGCCCTCTTGCGCTGCTGGTACAGATACTTCTGATAATCCAGAATCTTGCACACCGGAGGTTCTGCCTTGGCACTGATTTCCACCAGGTCCAGCTCCAGTTCCTGAGCCAGCTGAAGAGCCTTGGCCACAGGATAGATACCCTGCTCCGGAATGTTGTCTCCTACGAGACGGACTTCCGTAGCAGTGATTTCACGGTTGATGCGCAGGGCGTTTTCGTCCTGCTTCTGGCCTTGCTGCGGCTGGGGCTTGCGCCTCACGCCTGAAGGCATGGGTTTGAAAGGAGTTGCGATAGCTTTAATCCTTTAAAGGTTAATTTATTCTGCCAGTTCTTCTGCCACAGCACTACGGACATACTCCACAAACTGAGGCACGCTCATGGAACCCTGGTCATCAGCTCCACGGCGTACAGACACGGTTTCTTCCGCCTGTTCTTTTTCTCCTACGATAACCAGCAGCGGTATTCTCTTGAGGGATGTCTCGCGGATTCTCTTTCCAAGAGTTTCGTTACGGTCATCTACGGAGGCGCGAATTTCGGAAATATTCAGCAGATTTGCAACTTTTTTCGCATAATCTGCATATTTTTCGCTCACTGGCAGCACTTTAACCTGGTCGGGATGCAGCCAGAGAGGGAGATGGCCGGCGGTGTGCTCAAGGAGAACTGCCACGAATCTTTCCAGTGAACCGAAGGGTGCACGGTGAATCATGACGGGGCGCTTCTTGGTGCCGTCGGTGTCTACATATTCGAGTTCAAAGCGTTCGGGAAGGTTGTAATCGACCTGGATGGTTCCAAGCTGCCAGCTCCTGCCGATGGCGTCCTTCACCATGAAGTCCAGCTTGGGGCCGTAGAATGCGGCCTCGCCGGTCTCCACTACGTAAGGAAGGCCCTTCTTCTTGGCTGCATCGATGATGCCCTGTTCGGCCTTGTTCCAGTTTTCATCGGACCCGATGTACTTGGACGGGTTCTTGGGATCCCTGAGGGAGACCTGTGCGGTGAACTTGTCGAAGTGCAGGGTCTTGAAGACGTAGAGGATGAGGTCGATAACCTTTTCGAATTCCTCCTGGAGCTGGTCCTGGCGGCAGAAGAGGTGGGCGTCGTCCTGGGTGAAGCTGCGCACGCGGGTGAGGCCGTGGAGTTCGCCGCTCTGCTCATAGCGGTAGACGGTTCCGAACTCGGCAAAACGCAGGGGAAGGTCACGGTAGCTTCTGGGGGCGCTGCGGTAGATTTCGCAGTGGTGGGGGCAGTTCATGGGCTTGAGGAGGTATTCCTCGCCTTCCTGAGGGGTATGGATGGGCTGGAAGGAGTCCTTGCCGTACTTGGCGTAGTGGCCGGAGGTCACGTAGAGTTCCTTTCCGCCGATGTGGGGCGTAACAACGGGCAGATAGCCGTATTCGGCCTGCTTCTTTGCGAGGAAGGCCTGAAGGGTGTTGCGAAGGGCTGCACCGCGGGGAAGCCACAGGGGAAGGCCTGCTCCTACCCTCTGGGAGAAGGTGAAGAGCTCCATTTCCTTGCCGATCTTCCTGTGATCCCTCTTCTTGGCCTCTTCCAGGACCTGCAGATACTCTGTGAGCATGCTGGCCTTGGGGAAGGTGATGCCGTAGATACGGGTGAGCTGCTGGCGCTTTTCGTCGCCTCTCCAGTATGCACCGGCGAGGGAGAGCACCTTCACGGCCTTGATGACCTCGGTATTCTTGAGGTGCGGGCCGCGGCAGAGGTCTGTGAAATGACCGTTGGTGTAATAGGTTATGGTACCGTCTTCAAGTTCGGAGATGAGTTCCTGCTTGTACTGGTCGCCTTTTTCGGTGAAGTATTTCATGGCGTCGGCCTTGGAGACCTCGATGCGATGAAAATCCTCCTTGCCGCGGGCAAGTTCCAGCATCTTGTTTTCGATGGCCTTGAAGTCTGCGTCCGTAAGGGTGCGGCCGCCCATGTCCACGTCATAGTAGAAACCGTTTTCAATAGCCGGGCCGATGCCGAACTTAACGCCGGGGAACAGGGCCTCGAGCGCCTCTGCCATAAGGTGTGAGGAAGAGTGCCAGAAAACCCTCTTGGCCTCGTCGTCCTCCCACTTGAGAAGGCGGATCTCAACATTTTCCGTAATGGGGCGGGTTACGTCGATGGTGGTACCCTTCGAGGTTTCAGGCTCATCGGGCCTTTTGATGTTCACAGCCAGGATCTGCTCTGCAAGCCTGGGGCTGATGCTCATTGCCACGTCGTATCCGGTAACGCCGGACTCATACTGTCTCACACTCCCATCCGGGAACTTGATGTCAATCATAATCTTTTTGAGTTTATTACTTACAATGTCTTTCACTCGCTATTTTTGCAATAGCCTGCAAATATAGTAATATTTCCCGGATTATTGTTCCCCCACGCAGCTAAAGCGTGTCCCTGTTGCACGGCGGGGGCGTCGACATTTTTCCAAAATATACTTATATTTGTACAATCAACATCATCAAGCTATGAAACGTGCTATAACAATTATCATTTCCGTACTTGCAGTACTCATCATCTGCGGCATCAGCTGCACAAGGCTCATCGACAACTCCGAAGTTGGAATCAAGTTCAAGAAATTCTCGCTCACAGAGCAGGGAAAGCTTGAAACACAGCCCGTTAACGGTCTTGTCATCTACAATCCGCTTACGACCGCAATATTCACATATCCGGTGTATGTGCAGCGAGTGGATTATGCACCTTTCACGGTAACCACCAAGGACGCCGCCACCTTCTCCATGGACCCGGCCCTTGCATACATGCTCAACAGGGACAAGGCTGCCGATATCTTCACCAAGTACCGCAAGCCCCTCAGGGACATCGAGGCCGGTTACATGCGCACCTGCATATACGACGCCTACCGCATCACCGCCAACAACTACTCCTCCGACGAACTCATGGCCTCCCGTGCCAAGTTCGAGAGCGAGGTAAGGGCAATGCTGGACAATTCCCTTGGAACAGAAGGCTTTATCGTACAGGAATTCACCTCGCAGATAACCCCTCCGGAGTCACTCCGCCAGATGATTGACGCCAAGAACGCCGCCATCCAGAGCGCACTCCGTGCCGAAAACCAGGTCAAGGAAGCCGAGGCCAACGCAAAGATAGAAATCGCCAAGGCCGAAGGCGAAGCACGCGCCCTCAAGATCAAGGCCGACGGTGAAGCCTACTACAACCGCACCGTAGCCGCCTCCATCACCTCTCTCCTCGTCCAGCAGGACGCCATCGAGAAATGGGACGGCAAGCTTCCGCAGTACAGTGGCGGCGGTGCACTGCCCTTCATCAACCTGGGCAAATAGGCCCTACAGCCTCTCTTTGATCTGATACGAATTCCTGCCGGCGGCGCTGCGGGAGACCATCTCGCCGATAAAGCCGGCAAGGAACAGTATCACGCCAAGCACCAGAGCGACCAGCGCCAGGTAGAACAGCGGCTGGTCCGTGACTGCACGGTAGTGAAGGCCCCGGCCCTGCAGGACCAGTTTCTCCACGATGATCCATATCGTCATCACGAAGCCCACCAGGAACATGAGGATGCCGCTGGTGCCGAAAAAGTGCATCGGCTTGCCCCCGAAACGCGAGAGGAACCACAGGCTCATGAGGTCCAGGAGGCCGTTCACGAAGCGGTCTACCCCGAACTTTGACTTCCCGTACTTGCGTTTCTGATGGTGTACGGGCTTCTCCCCTATCTTCGAGAAGCCTGCGTTCTTGGCAAGGTACGGGATGTATCGGTGCATTTCCCCGTAGACCTCGATATTCTTCACAACCTCCTGCCGATAGGCCTTGAGACCGCAGTTCATGTCGTGCAGCTTGATGCCGGTCACGCGGCGGGCGGTGGCGTTGTAGAGCTTCGAGGGAAGGTTTTTCGTGAGTGCGTTGTCCTTGCGGTGCTGCTTCCATCCGGAGACCAGGTCATAGCCCTCCTCCCGGATCATGCGCACCATCTCCGGAATCTCCTCCGGAGAGTCCTGCAGATCGGCATCCATGGTGACGACAATCTCCCCTTCCGCCGCGGCAAAGCCCTCATACAGCGCTGCCGATTTTCCATAATTCCTACGGAAACGGATGCCCCTGACGTTATTCCTGGCACCCTCCTTGTCATTCCGAGCCTCCTCCTTGTCATTTCGAGCGAGCGAAGCGAGTCGAGAAATCTCATCCCATGACCCATCGGTAGAACCGTCATCGACAAAAATGATTTCGTAGCTAAAGTCCTTGAGGGCACGGTCTATCCAGGCCTTGAGTTCCGGGAGGGAATCGGCCTCGTTGTATAAAGGGATTATGATGGAAAGGTCCATATACTACTGATTGTCAGGTTCATTATCGTTGGAGGAAGGGCCGTCAAACAGCTTCTGGATGAATATATACCTGGACATGATGGCGCTGAGCACCGTCCCGTAAAGGAAGCAGTACAGCCACTGGAAGATGAAGGTGTAAAGGGGCAGTTTGTCCAGCATGGCGCCCGCCTGCTGCATATCGGCCGACGTCATCGACATAGCCTCCCCCACCTGCGCCAGCATGGTATCCATCGTCCCCTGCGGCATCTTCATTATTATAAGTGCCTGGGCCGATGCCAGCAGAAGGCCGCTCAGAAGCGCTGCCCTCCTGCCGAAGCGGTATGAGTCCGTTATCTTGATGCCTTCGTACTTGTCCCTCAGCAGCACCATGCGGTTCTTCATGAGAAGGATGCAGCCGAAGAACTCCACAGCCCACAGGATCATGGCCGCCGCCTGCGTCAGGAACACGTTCCCGGTAAGCGCCGCCGCCTCCTTCCCCGCCAGACAGCCGATTGACACCGCTCCGAAGAGCAGCCCGCTCACCGCCGCCTCATTCCACAGACTTGTATTGTCAAATGATTTCTTCATATCATGCAAATATACGAAAAATATAGAACTAACCGCCACATGACATGCTAAAGCACAGTCAATACATGGGGTTCCACCCCCTCATACACCCCCGCCGCTACGGGCTAGAAGTCTTTGCTCGTATGCGGACGTCTATTTTGCAAAGACACGCCCTACGCGAGGCGCCTGCAGGCGCCTGGATACCAATTTATGACGTCCAGATTGTCAATTTGGGGCATTTTGTCGATCTGCACGTCATTGATAACGGCGGGATTGACATTTTCGGCCATTTTTGTCGATCTGCACGTCGTTGATGACGTCTGCGGCCACGTTTTGGGGAGTATTTGTCACCTTGCGCGTCATTAATGACGGCGGGGGCCACGTTTGGAGGTGTTTTTGTCACCTTACGTGTTGTTAAAGCACACTTTTGGCCATAGGATGCTGATAATGTGCTTTAGCGGGGGTTGGGGGATAGGGTTAAAGCACACTTTAAGCCGTGGAACAGCAAAAACGTGCTTTAATGCTATATGTGATGAACGATAGCGTCATATCCACGGCTTGTGGATACATTCAAACCACCGTTTTGGTGCACAGAAGGGCGTTTTTGGTGGTTTGTGTCGTTTCCTGATTTTGGTTGACTCGGGTTTGTAGATTATTACTGGTAAAAGTTGACTATTCGTTGTTATCCCTAAGATGGGTTTACCA
>OCVV012824797.1_pt1 | contig 29486 bp, 21 predicted proteins | sample 1539721 | NCBI WGS metagenome assembly OCVV01 (sample SAMN02144230, study PRJEB22623) | gut metagenome | biome: sheep rumen | host: Ovis aries | place: New Zealand | reverse complement strand
GTTACCGACTGAAGGGTGCTCAGTTACCGACTGATTCCAGCGACAGTGCGCACAACCAATTAACCCAATTAACAAACCCTTAAACACAAAACATTATGGCAGTAAACAATCCGCAATTCCAGATCAATGTTCGTAAGAACCTGAACCTCCGTTCTACCAGTTTCGGCAAGTACTATCCCAAGGCAGTCGAGAAGGAAACCATCTCGCTCCGTGGTCTCTGCAAGCACATGGCTGAGCACCAGAGCATCTACGGTCGTGACATCATCGAGGGTGTACTCAAAAAGATGGCGAGCTGCGTCATCGAGTTGCTCTCACAGGGTAACCCCGTGAAGCTGGACGGACTGGGCATCTTCTCACCCACCGTGCAGTCGACAAAAAACGGTATCTCTGAGGAAGACCTGAAGGCAGGCAAGTGGAATCCCGCCAGCTACGTGAAGGCAGTACATATCCGTTTCCGTCCCGAGGGTGTCAGCGAGGACAACATCACCTCCCGCATTTTCAAGAAACAGTGTGCCCTGACGACCTACGGTGTCGAGGAGAAGGTCGACCTGACCCCAGAGGTGACGGAGGTGAGTCAGAAGAAGTTCATCAAGCGTGTCACTCCGCTTGCCGACTGGCTCAAAGAACAAGATGCAGAACACTAAACCCTTTATGACTATGAAGAACAAACAGACTTGGAAGATGGTGATTCAGCTCCTTGTGAGCATTCTCACCGCTATCGCCACCACACTGGGTGTGACCTCCTGTATGGCGTGATGCAAGAAAAATGATGAGGGAAGAGGGTGTGTCAAAATAGGCACATCCTCTTTTCATATCCGCAAAGAATTAGGGGTGAAATAATAAAAATCAGAAAAATGTATTTCAGTTTGCTGATTTTTTATTACCTTTGCCATCAAAATGGCGAAGATAACTCGGTCTCGGCATAAAAAATAAATGAATTTATTTTGTTCTGCTCTCGACTTTTCGTATCTTTGCAAGCAAATAGGCTAAAACAAACAAAGAATATCGATATTTTAGAAACAATGGAACAAGTCTTTAGTTACATTATCAGTCTTGGTGCCAGTGTGATGATGCCGATACTGTTTGCCATTATCGGACTGTGCATCGGGATGAAGTTCGGCAAGTCGCTGAAGTCAGGTCTTTACGTGGGTGTCGGTTTTGTGGGTCTCGGTATCGTGACCGCCCTGCTGACCACTAATTTCGGTTCACCGCTGAGTGAGATTTCCAAACTCTATGACTTACAACTTGGAGTCTTTGACATGGGATGGCCCGCTGCGGCAGCCGTTGCCTATAATACGGCAGTAGGGGCGTTGATCATCCCCATCTGTCTGGGTGTGAACTTCCTGTTGCTTATCACAGGATGTACCCGCACGGTGAATATTGACCTGTGGAACTACTGGCATTTCGCCTTTATCGGTGCCGTCGCTTATTTCGTGATGGGTGAGAGTCTCGCATGGGGCTACTTCGCCGCCATTGTCTGCTATATCATCACGCTGGTGATGGCAGACCTGACCGCTGATAAGTTCCAGGGTTATTATGAGGATATGGACGGTATCTCCATCCCACAGCCCTTCTGTCAGAGCTTCACGCTTTTTGCCATCGGCATCAACTGGTTGCTGGACAAGATTCCCGGTTTCTCAAAACTCGATATCGATGCGGAGGGACTGAAGAAGAAGTTCGGTGTACTGGGTGAGCCTATCGTACTGGGTGTTATCGTCGGTGCGCTGATCGGTGCCGTGGCACAGCTGGACATCAAGAAAGTACTGTTCCTCGGTGTGACGATGGGTGCTGTGATGGAGCTGATACCCCGTATCACGAAACTCTTCATCGACGGACTGAAACCCATCGCAGAGAAGACACAGGAGGTGGTGCAGAAGAAATGGGCTGGTAAGAAAGTGTATATCGGTATGTCACCGGCACTGGTCATCGGACACCCCACCACGCTTGTCGCCTCCCTGATACTGATACCGCTGGCACTGCTGATGGCTGTCGCCCTGCCCGGTAATGAGTTCCTGCCCCTTGCCTCGCTTGCCGGTATGTTCTATGTGTTCGTGATGGTACTGCCCTACACGAAAGGTAATGTGGTGAAGACCCTGATTGTCGGCATCGTCGCCGTGGGTATCGGTCTCTGGTTTGTCACAGACATGGCACCTGCCTTCACACAGGCAGCCCAGACCGTCTATGCCCAGACACAGGACCCTGCTGCCAAGATTCCTGAGGGATTCCAGGCTGGTGCCCTCGACTTCGCCTCCAGTCTTTTCGGCTGGGTGATCTACAAATGTGTGAACAACCTGCAGTGGATAGGTGCCGGCATCCTGACCATCATCACACTGGGTATGGTAATCTGGAACCGCCAGCGGATTAAGAGGGAAGAGGGGAAAAATTGAAGGATTGAAGAATTGAAGGATTGAAGGATTGAAGTAATAATATAGTAATAAATATGAAAAAGACAATTTTGACATTCATGCTTATGGGAACTTTAACGACTGGCGCTGCCCAGCAGACCATGCATTTCCAGACAGCCTGTCATCCCGCTGACGTGAAACACTATGACACGCAGACGCTGCGTGACCGTTTCGTGATGGAGAAGGTGATGGCTGCTGACGAGATTAACCTGACTTACTCGATGTACGACCGTTTTATCTATGGTGGTGCCATGCCTGTTACCAAGGACTTGAAACTGGAGACCCACCCGCAGTTGCGTGCCGACTATTTCATGCGCAACCGTGAGCTCGGTATCATCAATACCGGTGGTGACGGTGTGGTTATCGTAGACGGACAGGAGTATCCGCTTGGCTACAGTGAGGCATTGTACGTGGGTCGCGGCTGGTTAGGAAAGGATAAGAACGGTAAGGATATCGACTCCAACAAGGAGGTTATCTTCCGCTCCAAGAATCCCCAGAAGCCCGCTAAGTTCTATCTGAACTCCGCTACCGCACACAAGCACTACAAGACCCAGTGGGTGACTCTCGACGGACGTAAGAACGGAAAGGTGCAGTCGCTGAAGGCTACCATCATCGGTACTAAGGACAAACCCCTGGGCACCCTTGCAGAGAGCAACCAGCGTACCATCAACCAGTTGATTGTGAATACCTCACTGGAAGAGGGACCCTGTCAGTTGCAGATGGGTCTGACACAGTTGCAGGAGGGTAGTGTATGGAACACGATGCCCCCTCATACCCATGGCCGCCGTATCGAGGCTTACTACTATTTCAACGTTCCCGAGGGACAGCAAGTGAGCCATATCATGGGTGAGCCCCAGGAGACCCGTGTGGTATGGTTGAAGAACGAGCAGGCTATCATGTCACCTGAGTGGAGCATCCACTGTGCGTCCGCCACCTATTATTATACCTTTATATGGGGTATGGCAGGTGAGAACCTGAACTACAATGACAAGGACAACATCCCTGTGGGTGACCTGCGATAGTCGAAATATCAAAAATCGGAATAACGAAAAACTGAAAAAATATTATGGCTCCTGTACAAACTACTAAAATGTCCAATTTCCGTTGGGTCATCTGTGCGCTGCTTTTTTTAGCAACCACTATCAATTACATGGACCGTCAGGTCTTATCATTAACATGGAAGGACTTCATTGCCCCCGAGTTCCACTGGACAGATGGTGACTACGGTACGATTACCGGTCTGTTCTCCCTGTTCTATGCTATCGCTAACCTCTTCGCCGGTAAGTTCATCGACTGGATGGGCACCAAGAAAGGTTACCTCATCGCTATCTTCGTATGGTCGTTAGGTGCTGTGCTGCATGCTGGTTGCGGTTGGGTGGCTATGACTGTTGAGGGTTACGACTCTATCGAGGCACTGCGTATGGTACAGGCTGGCAGTGATGCCGCTGTCGCCATCGCCACCATCTCCGTATGGCTGTTCCTCTCTTGTCGTCTGATTCTCGCAGTGGGTGAGGCAGGTAACTTCCCTGCAGCCATCAAGGCTACCGCTGAGTATTTCCCCAAGAAAGACCGTGCGTTCTCTACCTCTATCTTCAATAGTGGCGCATCCGTTGGTGCCCTTGCTGCTCCCGCTACGATTCCCCTGCTGGCACGTGCCTGGGGATGGGAAATGGCATTTATCATCATCGGTGCCCTTGGTTTCATCTGGATGGGACTGTGGATGTGGCTCTATGAGAAACCTGCACAGAACAAGCGTGTCAACCAGGCAGAGCTGAACTATATCGAGCAGGATAATGATATCGCAGAGACTCAGAATCGCGGTGCTGTGAAAGAAGAGAAGACCATCCCGTTCATGAAGTGTTTCACCTACAAGCAGACATGGTCGTTCCTCGTAGGTAAGTTTATGACGGATGGTGTATGGTGGTTCTTCCTGTTCTGGGCTCCAGCCTACTTCTCAGACCAGTATCATTACACCTCAGACTCCGCTATGGGTATCGCGCTGATCTTCACCCTCTATGCCATTGTGACCATTCTCTCCATTGGTGGCGGTTATCTGCCAACCTATTTCGTAGATAAGAAAGGTATGAATCCATATCTGGGTCGTATGCGTGCTATGTTAATCTTCGCATGCTTCCCCGTGCTTGGACTTTTCGCACAGCCTCTGGGTGCTTACAGCGCATGGTGGCCCGCTATCCTGATCGGTCTGCTCGGTGCTGGTCATCAGGCTTGGTCAGCAAACCTCTTCTCCACCATCGGTGACATGTTCCCCAAGTCTACTATCGGTACCATCGTCGGTTTAGGAACGATGGCAGGTGGTCTTGGTTCTATGAGTATCAACCTCGGTAGTGGTAAGTTCTTCGACTGGGCAGCTGCTCAGGGATCTGCTTTCACGTTCTTCGGTTTCGAGGGAAAGCCTGCCGCTTACATGGTGGTGTTCTGCATCTGTGCCGTTGCCTACCTGATTGGCTGGTGTATCATGAAGGCGCTTGTTCCAAAGTACAAGCCCATTATCGTGGAGTAATCATAAGAAAATAGCCTTCTCCGAAAAAGGGAAGGCTATTTTTTTATGACTAATATCCTCTGACCGTCCAAGGCAGGAAGCCCTGTCGTTTGAGGGTGTCTATCAGTCCCTCGCTCATAGCTTCATTATCCTTCCGTGTATAACGGATGTCCGTGAAGATCTGAGCGAGGGTCTCTTTTTGGTTGATACGTACGAACTCCAAGTTCTCCGGCAGGTGCTCCTTGGTCTCATAGTATTTGTCAATGTCCATCGCCAGATAGTCGGTGTAGGTCTCTTCATGGACGAAACTCTCCAAGGGCAGACGGTCACTCTGGGCAGGTTCCTCTGCCGGCCATCCTACAGTCAGTGTTGCTACAGGCATCGTCAGTCGGGGCAGTTCGAGGATGTCGATGATCTGTTGCGGTTGATAGACCGTCGTCCCCAGATAGCAATAGCCCAGTCCCTCCTCGTCCATGAGGTTACAGAGCGTCTGTGTGTAGAGCAGGGCATCCGTCGCCGCATTGATAAAACTAAGGAAGTTGTCATAGCCTGGTTCCGCATTCCTGCAGCGTGCCCATGTCGACGTGCGGTTGAAGTCCGCGCATATTGTTAGGACGACTGGAGCCTGTGTCACCATCGGCTGGTTGAAATGGGCAGGTGCCAGCTTTTGTTTCATTTCATCAGAGCGGGTGACCACCACGCTGTAGAGCTGGAGGTTGCCCATGGTCTGTGTGCGACTTGCCTCAGCGAGGAGGCGGTTGAGGAGCTCTTGGCTCACTTCTTGGTTGCTATATTGGCGAATTGTTCGCCGGGTTGACAGATTCTTCATGCTGCAAAGATACGATTAAACGAGAAGAAAACCAAAATAATTTTGAGTTTTCTCGAGTGTGAGTATCTTCGACAATGGTCAAAAATACATAATCTTTCCCGAAAATCTTTCCCGAAAAGGAAAACTTTCGAGCGGTTTTCTCTAAAAAAGTTGTCCGAAAAGAAAACTTTATGTATCTTTGCACCATCAATCATCGAGATATGGAAGGAAATAACAAAAAAGAGACAGTGCAGGACCTGCGCCCTGAGGTGGTGGAGGTGCGTCCGCAAGTTTTAGAGTGTGATGTAGTCCGTTTCCAGAACAACAAGGAGAAATGGGTGGCGTTTGTCGGTTTGCTCGACGGCTATCCCTACGAGATATTCACGGGTCTGCAGGATGACGAGGAGGGTATTGTGTTGCCTAAGACAGTTACCCATGGCAAGATCATCAAGCAGGTGAACCCGGACGGTACGAAACGTTATGACTTCCAGTTTGAGAACAAACGCGGTTATAAGACGACGGTGGAGGGACTCTCCGAGAAGTTCAACCCAGAGTATTGGAACTATGCCAAGCTGATCTCTGGTGTGCTGCGTTATCGCATGCCGCTGGAGCATGTCATTCGTCTGGTAGCCTCTTTGTCTTTGAAAGATGAAAGTATCAATACTTGGAAGGTAGGTGTGGAACGCGCCCTGAAGAAATACCTGCCTGGTAATAGCGAGGAGTTGGACGAGACACAGGAATAGACGATGATGCAGGCGGGCTCAGCATATATCTTGTTAGAGGAACTTCATTTCCATGCTTTCCATGGGGTGATGCCCCAAGAGAGCAAGGTGGGTGGAGACTTCCTGCTGTCCCTCCGTCTGGGTTATGATATCACCAAGGCGATGCAGACCGATCGGGTGGAGGATACCCTTAACTATGCTGAGGTCTATGCTGTTGTCAAGGAGGAGATGGAGAAGCCTTCCGCCCTCTTGGAGCATGTCGCAGGGCGTATCGCAGATGCCCTTGCCGCACATTTCCCGCAAGTGACCACCATCGACCTCACCCTTGTCAAGAAGAATCCCCCGATGGGAGCAGACTGCAAGGGAGCTGGCGTGGAATTACATTTAATAAATGATAAAACTAAACGGTAAGTAAAGGGTTTTACGTGGAAAATACGTAATTTTGTACCCTTGATGAATAGGTATATGAAGAAAAGGATACTGATGCTCCTGGGAATGACCTTCCTGCTCGCTGTGGTCGCTGTCGCTGCCAACAAGAAGTTCACGCTGGTCATTGACGCAGGTCATGGAGGACATGACACAGGTGCTTTGGGAGCGTTCTCTAAGGAAAAGAATATCAATCTGAATGTGGCACTTGCCTTCGGACGCTATGTGGAGAGCAACTGTCCGGACGTGAAAGTCATCTATACCCGCAAGACGGATGTGTTCATCCCCTTGCATACCCGTGCCGACATCGCCAACAGGAACAAGGCGGACTTGTTTATCTCCGTACATACCAATGCGGTGCCTAAGGGGAAACAAGTCAGGGGACTGGAGACGTATACGTTGGGAATGCACCGTGCGGGCACTAATCTGGAGGTGGCGAAGCGAGAGAACTCCGTCATCCTGATAGAGAAAGACTATAAGCAGCGTTATGAGGGCTTCGACCCCAACTCCAGTGAGAGCTATATCATGTTTGAGTTCATGCAGGACAAGAACATGGCGCAGAGTGTGGAACTTGCCAGGTACGTGCAGAAGCATGCCTGTGCCTCTGCCAATCGTCAGAACAAGGGCGTGAAGCAGGCAGGATTCCTGGTACTCCGTGAAACTTCGATGCCCAGTTGTCTGATAGAGCTGGGCTTCATCACAACTCCCGATGAAGAGCGTTACCTGAACAGCAAAGATGGTATCGACCGCCTGGGCTATGGTATCTACAAGGCATTCCTTGACTATAAACGCAAGTATGACGGTCGCATCACCGTACCCTATCAGGCGGAGCAGTCACCATCTGCCAATATCCCTTCTATCGTACCACCCAGCGAGAAGAAAGAGGAGCAGGCAAAGACGACTGTACCCGTAAAGATACAGAAAGAGCCCGCTGTAAAGCCGGCAACAATAGAGGTCGTGAAGGACGAGGAGGTACAGAAGCAAGACTCCACCCTGGTTTTCAAGGTGCAGGTCATGGCAAGTCCCTCCCGTGAGAAGATCAGCAAGAAGAAGTTAAACGGACAGCCAGCTGCGGAATGCTTCGAGGAAGGAGGATTCTATAAATATACGGTGGGCAATTCCGAGGATTACGATGAGATTGTCAAGATCCGTGAGAGTCTGGTAGGCAATTTCCCTGAGGCGTTTATCATCGCTTTCAAGGGAGGCGAGAAGGTAGACACGCGTGCTGCCATCCGTGAGTTCAGAGCAAAAAAGAAATCAAAAGAGTAACGTGATATGAAATTGACGAAAGAAATACAGATAGCCCTTGTTGCCATCATCGCACTGGTTGTGCTATACCTGGGTTTGAATTTCCTGAAAGGGCTGAGTCTCTTCTCTTCGAACAGTACCTATTACCTTGCCTTCGAGGATGTCAGCGGAATGTCTCCTTCCTCTCCCGTCTATGCCAATGGCTATAAGGTGGGTGTGGTGGAAGGTATCGTCTACGACTACAGCCGTCCCAATCACATCGTAGCGAAGATCGGTGTCGACAAGAACATGCGTATCCCTGTCGGCTCCCATGCGGAGCTGGCGAGTGACCTCTTGGGTAATATCAAGGTCAATCTGGTGTTGTCGGACAATCCTCTGAAATTCATAGGACAGAAGGACACCATTCCCGGCATTGTGGAGATGGGTATGATGGCGAAGGCTGCCGAGATGATACCTGCCATCGAGAAGATGATGCCCAAGCTCGACTCCATCCTGGTTAGTCTGAATACCTTGCTGGGAGACCCTGCCCTTCGCAATACCTTGCATAATGTGGATGGTATGACGGCAAACCTGAATCAGACGAGTGCCGACCTGCGCAGACTCTCTGCCAGTCTGGGTCATAACGTGCCTATGATGATGGTCAAGGCAGACAGTGTGCTGGGTAATACTCAGAAGCTGACAGCCAATCTCTCTGCTGTTGACGTGGCAGAGATGACAGCAAAGGTCAACCAGACCCTTGCCAACGTAGAGGAGATGACCCGTAAGCTCAACAGCAACGAGGGAACACTGGGCTTGCTCATGCGGGATGCCAGCCTCTATAACAACCTGAGTGCTACGGCTGCCGATGCGGACTCACTGCTTCGTGACCTGAAAGCCCATCCGAAACGCTACGTACACTTCTCGGTTTTCGGTAAAAAAGACAAGTAAAACAAAGTCTAATTTTTATTTTGTCTAAATAGGAGGGATGGGTTGTAAAAGTTTCCACCAGCCTTTCGGAACTCCTTGATATTAGCAATGTTTGGGGAAGTGAAAAGAAATAATACCGCACACGGCATGTCCAGTGTGCGGTTTTTTATAAGTTGCTGATAGGCAGAAACTTGTAATTTGACAATAGGGAAAAATCTTTAATTCTTTTAAATGTTCCCTAACCTCCCATAAATAAGTAAGTTACGTGGTATCGGATAATTTGCGAGAATAAATGCGAATTTGCATATATCAAAAAAAAGTACGAACTTTGCAACTGAAAACGAAAACTATATTCTTTAACAAGATTGGTTTTATTAATTAAATAAGTATAACGCCGCATGGAAAAAACTCCAAAGGCGCTTTGGGGCGACTGCCTTCATCTGATAAGGGAAAACGTCACAGAGCAGCAATATAAGACCTGGTTTGCGCCCATCGTATTCGAGAAATACGATGCGGAGAAGCAGACGCTACTCATACAAGTGCCGAGCCGGTATGTGTATGAGTACTTGGAGCAGTACTATGTGACATTATTAAGTAAGGTGTTGTGCCGCTGCTTTGGTAAGAGTATCCAGCTCAACTACCGTATCGTGGTGGACAAGGCACACAAGCTGACGGTCGAGGAAGAGGGCAGTGAGCCCGTCAATATCGAGCGTCCGCAGCCTACCACACGAGCCAACCAGTCGCCTACCACGTTGGATACCGCCGTCCCGCAGGACCTGAATCCCCAGTTGGATATCCATAAGACTTTCCAGACCTTTATCGAGGGTGACAGCAATAAGTTGCCTCGCACGGTAGGTCTCTCCATCGCGGTGCATCCGGGTAAGTCGACATTCAACCCCTTCTTCGTGTTCGGACCCTCCGGTTGTGGTAAGACACACCTTATTAATGCTATCGGTGTGAGATGCAAGGAGATGTATCCCCAGAAGCGAGTGCTGTATGTGTCGGCACGTCTCTTCCAGGTGCAGTACTCTGATGCCACCCGTAAGAATACCGTCAATGACTTCATCCACTTCTATCAGACCATTGACGTGCTGATAGTCGATGATATCCAGGAGTGGGCTACAGCTCCCAAGACCCTGGACACCTTCTTCCATATCTTCAACCACCTGTTCCGCAACGGCAAGCAGATTATCCTTGCCAGCGACCGTCCCCCTGTGGACCTGCAGGGTATGAAAGACCGTCTGCTGACCCGTTTCGCCTGTGGACTGATAGCTGAGTTGGAGAAGCCCAACGTACAGCTCTGTGTGGACATCCTGCATGCCAAGTGCAAGCGTGACGGACTGCAGATCCCAGAGGATGTCATCCAGTTCATCGCAGAGACCGCCAACGGCTCCGTCCGTGACCTGGAGGGTGTGGTCAACTCACTGATGGCTTACTCGATTGTCTATAACAGCAATGTCGATATGCGTCTTGCCGAGCGTGTCATCAAGCGTGCCGTGAAGGTGGACAACAAGCCCCTCACCGTTGACGATATCCTTGAGAAGGTTTGCAACCACTATAATGTGTCACAGCAGAACGTGTTCAGCAAGTCCCGCAAGCGTGACTACGTCATCGTCCGGCAGGTATCGATGTACCTGGCACAGAAGTACACCAAGATGCCAGCCTCACGTATCGGACAGCTGATAGGTGGTCGCGACCACTCGACCGTGATACACAGTTGCTCCACTGTTGAGCAGCGTCTGAAGGTCGACAAGTCGTTCTCCGCAGAGTTGAGCAGTATAGAGAATTCTTTTAAGTTAAAACAATAGTTGAATATTGAAAAGAAAAGGACAGCTTCACGCTGTCCTTTCTTGTTTATTTGAGGATGAATCCCCCATTGGGTCGCATGGTCACTTGTATCCGTCCCTTCTTGTCATATCTCACTTTCTGAACCTGCGCATAAAGTCCAGGTCCGTCCGTATAGTAATTGATGGTCTGTCCCTTCAGCATCGGCAAGTTAAGAGACAGTTTCTTGACCTGTTTCTCCGCATTCAGTCCGGCGATATACCATTGGTTGCCGTGACGGCGTGCCAGGACGACATACTTACCCGGGTAGCCGTCGATGAACCGTGTCTCGTCCCATGTGGTAGGCAGCGACTTCAGCAGATCCAGCTCTACCTTCGGCAGTTCCTGCAGGTTGTTAGGTTGTACCGCCATGCACTGCACCGATGTCTGGATGACGATGGCACTGGCAATCTCAAACATATCCGTGGTCTGACGGGAATGTCGGCTCTTGTTGTCCTTACTCATATAACGGTTCATGATGGTGCCGCCCCAGTCCATTGAGCCCACCGCATTACGGCAGAAAGGATGCAGGGTGAGGTCGAAAGCCTCGCGTTTCGCAGCATTGGGGTCGAAGAACACGTTCTCGGAAGCAAGTACCGCCTCGCTTGCCACATAGTTAGGATACAGACGCTCCCATCCGCGGGGCAGTGTGCAACCGTGGAAGATGCACTGCAGACCGTATTTGTTGGCATCGCTGAGGATATCCTCATAGAGCTGGAGGGTCTGTTGCTTGTCACCACCGAAGAAGTCCACCTTGATACCCTTGATACCGATGCGCTGCATCCAAGCCATCTCCTTCTCACGGGCAATATTCGTGTTCATGCAGTTGAAAGGACCTTGCGGAGCGTTGTTAGCATATCCGTTGGAGTTATACCACAGCAGCAGGCTTACCCCTTTCGACTGCGCATACTTCGACAGCTCGGCAATCTTCTCACGTCCGATATTCGTGTCCCACCAAGCGTCCACCAGACAATACTCATATCCCATCTTGGCGGCAAGGTCGATAAACGTCACCTGGTCGTTGTAGTTGCAACTCTCATCCTGCCAGATGAGCCAGCTCCACGTATAGCGTCCCGGCTGATACGCCTGTGATGCCTCATAGAGGGGCTCCAGGGGACTGAAGGGAATGGTCGTCTCGACAATGGGTTTGAGGTCCTTGCCGATGGTGATGGTACGCCATGGGGTACTTGCCGGCAGTGCGACACTTGCCGAGGTGGAACCGGTGCCGTTGTTCTCCTCCTTCATCGGGTAGGCGATGGTGTATCCGTTCGTCTCGTCGTAATCGCTGAGGTGTGAGCCCACGTATGCCGAAGTCACCCCCGTCTCGCTGATCAGCACCCAGCCCTTGTCGCCGACACGGAAGAGGGCAGGGAAGACATAGCCATGCCCATAGTGCGACTTCCGTGACATGGGCATATCGGCGGTATAGACCTCCTCGTAGCTGGGTTTAGTCTGTGCGAACCCGATCATCGCGTCACTCTGTGGAGACAGGAACGCCGTTGTCTCGTCAGGCAGGCGGAAAGAGGTGATCTCCTCCTTGATGACGATGCTCCTTGTCTCGTTACGCCATTGGCGCAGCATGGTGTATTGGAAGGCTATGTCATGGTCGGACACCAGGAAAGTCATCACCATCTGCTGTCCGTGCGAGTTCTTCACGGTCATGTCCAGGCGGTTTGCCTTGTAGCTGATATGCGATGTCTTGGTGCGTGAGATGTCAAACTCCTTCTCCACGGTCTCCTCCTTATCGGATACGTACGACAGTCCGGACTCGAAATAGCCGAAGCTGGAGTCCAGTCCCAACCTTGACGGCTTGATCATCTCGACACCGTCATACTCGACAGCATATGTCGCAAGACCGTTGTCCACTCTCACCTCGACGACCATCTTGCCGTCGGGTGACTTCACTTCCTTGCTCTCCGCCATCGCCAGCAATGGGCAGAGCAACAGAAACAATGTTAGTTTTCTCATATTCTCTTTTGTTTTTTTGATGATTCACTTATCCTTTCCTGATAGTACCCCCACGGCGGGAGCGCTTGTATTGGTTCGTTTCCTCGTTATAATATCCCTGTTCCACAAGCTGGCACCCATTGGTGAAGGCACGTATGATGCGTCTGTCCCCCGTCTTCGAGCGGTGTCCCTCAGGAGTGTACTTGCACACAATCTCCTTGACGTGCGTGTCGACACGGAAGTCCTTGGGGTCGTCCACACACAGACTCTTGATGCTCAATGCGAATTTACCCAGTTCCCCGAGGTTCACCGTCTGTCCGTTCTTCAGTCCTTCCTCCACCACTTCGGTGAGTGCGACGATGGCGGCACGGACATCGGCGGATGTCAGTGAGCAGCGTTCTTGAATCTGTCTCTCAATCTCTTTCAAGGTCAGTTCACCCTGTTTAACGGTATGTGCATACCATTTCCCGTAAGCTTTGTTGCTTTTGATGTTGTTTTGCAACAGTCGATAATGTAAAGCCATAAAATGATTAATTAATTGTTTTTGGTTGACAAAGATACGCATAATTCCTGTAACCGCCAAGTCTTTTGGATGAAAAGTAGCATTTCCGTCATTGTAAATCAATTTGATTTACTCAGCAATTCAATTTGATTTACTTTGCAATTCAATTTGATTTACTTTGCAATTCAATTTGATTTACAATTGCTCCGATAGTAAAAAACAACTGGGCAAGCCTTTTTTATCAGACTTGCCCAGTATTATTGTCAAGTGTGGACTTACAGTAAGTTGTCCTTCTCGATATCCTTGAAGTACTTGTAGGTGGCAACCTTCAACTCATCCGTGGCAGGCTCGTCGGCGACGATGATGCCATGCTGGTGCATCTGCAGTGCCGAGATGGTCCACTCATGAGTGACGGCACCCTCGATGGCAGCCTTCAGGGCACGAGCCTTATGGTGTCCGTTGACGAGGATCATCACCTCACGGGCATCCATCACAGTACCCACGCCGACGGTCAGTGCGAGCTTGGGCACCTTATTGACATCGTTGTCGAAGAAACGGCTGTTGGCGATGATGGTGTCTGTCGTCAGTGTCTTTACACGGGTACGGCTAGTCAGACTGGAATACGGCTCGTTGAAAGCGATATGACCATCAGGACCGATACCGCCGATGAAGAGGTCGATACCGCCAGCCTCCTTGATCATCTCCTCATAGTGTGCACACTCAGCAGCCAAGTCCTTGGCATTGCCGTTGAGGATATGGATGTTCTCCTTGGGGCAGTCGATATGGTCGAACAAGTTGCGTGCCATGAAAGAGTGGTAGCTCTCAGGATGATCCTCTGGCAGGTTGACATACTCGTCCATGTTGAACGTCAGCACGTTCTTGAAAGAAACACGTCCCTCCTTGTTTGCCTTCACCAGACAAGCATACATACCCTCTGGGGATGAACCGGTAGGAAGACCCAGTACAAATGGTTTCTCTTTGGTGGGCTGGAAGGCGTTGATACGCTCAATCACATGTTCTGCAGCCCATTGCGACATCTTCTGATAGTCGGATTCGATGATTACTCTCATAAGTTCAAAAAGTTAAGTTGTGTCTGTTTTGGGTGCAAAGATACAAAAAAACTGGAAAAATGAATGTTTAGTAGTAAAAAAATTGTATCTTTGCACCTAATATATAATAAGGTATGAAAGAATTCGTGATTTCCGAGGTCAAGGCAGAGACGGCTGTGCTGGTGGGACTGATTACCCAGGAGCAGGACGAGGCGAAGACCAAGGAGTATCTCGACGAGTTGGAGTTTCTTGCCGATACGGCAGGTGCTGTCACCGTGAAGCGGTTTACGCAGAAGGTGCAGGGACCCAGTCAGGTGACCTATGTCGGCAAGGGTAAGCTCGAAGAGATCAAACAATATATCAAGCAGCAGGAAGACGCTGCTGACGACGACCCTACTGGTGAGACACAGCCCGTGGGTATGGTCATCTTTGACGATGAGCTGTCGGCAAAGCAGATACGCAATATCGAGGCGGAGCTGAAAGTGAAGATCCTCGACCGCACCTCCCTGATTCTCGACATCTTCGCCATGCGGGCACAGACTGCCGAGGCAAAGACACAGGTGGAGCTGGCACAATACCGCTATATGTTGCCCCGTCTGCAACGCCTGTGGACCCACCTGGAACGACAAGGTGGCGGCTCTGGCTCTGGTGGCGGAAAGGGTAGTGTGGGACTTCGCGGACCTGGTGAGACACAGTTGGAGATGGACCGCCGTATCATCCTGCATCGTATCACCCTGCTGAAAGAGCGTCTCGTGGAGATTGACAAGCAGAAGACCACCCAGCGTAAGAACCGCGGACGGCTGATCCGTGTGGCACTCGTCGGGTATACCAACGTGGGGAAGTCGACGATGATGAACCTCTTGGCGAAGAGTGATGTCTTTGCCGAGAACAAACTCTTTGCCACCCTCGACACCACCGTCCGCAAGATGGTGATTGACAACCTGCCGTTCCTGCTTGCCGATACGGTGGGGTTCATCCGCAAGCTGCCCACCGACTTGGTCGATTCCTTCAAGTCGACCCTCGACGAGGTGAGGGAGGCAGACCTGCTGGTACACGTCGTGGACATCTCACATCCCGACTTCGAGGAACAGATCAAAGTGGTGGAGAAGACACTTGCCGACCTGGGGTGTGCCGAAAAGCCCTATATGCTGGTATTCAATAAGATAGACGCTTATACATGGACACCACAGGACGAGGATGACCTCACGGCTCCCACGAAGGAGAACGTGTCGCTCGAAGAACTCAAAAAGACATGGATGGCGAAGATCAATGATGCACCACTCTTCATCTCCGCCAAGCAGAAAGAGAATATCGACGAGTTGCGGGAGGTGCTGTATAATAAGGTGCGGGAACTCCATGTGCAGAAGTATCCGTATAACGACTTCCTGTATCAGATAGAGGAATAATTGAACTTACACAAACATACTTACTTATGAGAGATTACAGACAACTGACACAAGAGGAAATTGAGGTGCTCGAACGCAATAGCTGTTGGGCAGAAGACTGGAACAGGGTATTGGTGGCAGAGACTTTCCGCCCCTACGGCTTCCATCGTGTATTATTCTATGGCGACATCCGGCTGGGAAGCTTCGACAAGCAGGTGGAGGTGACCAAGGGATTTACCAAGCATGCGGGAATCAATGACGCTACCCTCCGCAATGTGACGGTGGGTGACAACTGCCTGATAGAGAAGATCGGTAACTTTATTAATAACTATACCATTGGTGACGACTGCTATATCTCTAATATCTCGACCATGGAGACCACAGAGGGTGCTACCTATGGCGAGGGACATGTGGTGTCTGTACTGAACGAGATGGGTGACGGTAATGTCATCCTCTTCCACGACCTTAACTCGCAGCTCGCTGCCTTGATGGTGAAGCATTTCAAGGACAAAACGTTGCGTGACAATATCACCCGGCTGGTGAATGAGGAGATCCGTTTCACCCTCCCGGAGCGTGGAACCATCGGCAATGGTGTGAAAATTATCAATACCAAGGAGATTACCAATACCGTCATCAAGGACGACTGTGAGGTGAACGGTGCGGCACGCCTGAGCGACTGTACCATCATGTCGTCGAAAGACGCGTCTGTCTATATCGGCACAGGTGTTATCTGTGAGAACTCCATCATCTCCAATGGCTGTTCCATCACCAACTCGGTGAAGATGCAGGACTGCTTTGTGGGAGAGGCTTGTCAGATTACCAACGGCTTCACTGCTGAGGCGAGTGTGTTCTTCGCTAACTCGTATATGGCGAATGGTGAGGCATGTGCTGCCTTCTGCGGTCCTTTCTCTGCCTCACACCATAAGTCGAGTCTCCTCATTGGTGGCGAGTTCTCGTTCTATAACGCAGGCTCGAACACCAACTTCTCGAACCATGCCTATAAGATGGGACCGATGCACTATGGTGTCTTGGAGCGTGGCTCTAAGACGGCGAGTGGTGCTTATGTGCTGATGCCTGCGAAGATCGGTGCGTTCTCTGTCTGCTTCGGCAAACTGATGAACCACCCCGACATGCGCTGTCTGCCCTTTGCCTACCTGATGGCATACGGTGAGACGATGTATATCGTGCCTGGACGTAACATCACGACGGTAGGTCTGTACCGTGACATCAAGAAATGGCCCAAGCGTGACCGCCGTGCTCCTTCCAGCAGGAAGAGTATCATCAATTTCGACTGGCTGTCTCCCTTTACCGTAGGAGAGATTGTGCAGGGTAAGAAAATTCTGGAGGCGCTGCGTCAGGCTGGTGGTAATAACGTGTCCTCTTACAACTTCCAGGAGTATATCATCAACGCCTCTTCCCTCCGGAAGGGTATCAAATACTATGATATCGCCCTGCGCATCTATATGGGTGCCGTCCTCAAGCGTGCCGTCAAAGGTGGGTTCCTGGGTAAACCGACATCATCGGTAGGTGAGGGAGACTGGAACGACCTCTCGGGACTTTTGCTGCCTGCCTCAGAGGAACAGCGTCTGATTGACGATATCAAAAATGGTAATATCGAGAGTGTCAAGGATATCTTGAACCGTTTCAAGGAGATTGATGCCAACTATCGGGAGTATCAATGGACATGGACTTATCGTATGATTCTCGACTATTACGGATTGGAGGAGTTGACAGATGCTGCCATTCAGCGTATCCGTGAGGATTATGTCAAGGCACGCCGTGCTTGGATTGCCGAGATTCGCAAGGATGCCGAGAAGGAGTTTGCCATGGGTGACGTGGAACAGGATGTCTTCGACGACTTTATATCGAAATTAGATCACGAAATAGATTATGAAGATTAAGATTCTACTGACAGTGTGCCTCGTTGTACTCGGACTGAGTGTACAGGCAAAGGAGTATAAGTACCGGACGGTGGAGGGCGATCTGACGAAGGCCCGCATCTATACACTGGACAACGGACTGAAGGTGTATCTCTCTGTCAATAAGGAGAAACCACGTATCCAGACCTATATTGCTGTCCGCACAGGTTCTAAGAACGACCCCGCCGAGACAACAGGTCTTGCACACTATCTGGAGCACCTGATGTTCAAGGGCACCAAGCAGTTTGGAACGAGTAACCCAGAGGCAGAGGCACCTCTGCTGGATGAGATTACCAACCGTTATGAGGCTTATCGTAAGTTGACAGACCCGCAGGCTCGTAAGAAAGCCTACCATGAGATAGACAGTATCTCTCAATTGGCTGCCAAGTACAATATCCCCAACGAGTATGACAAGCTGATGGCGGCGATAGGAGCACAGGGTACGAATGCCTATACCTCTAATGATGTCACCTGCTATACAGAGGACATCCCCTCTAACGAGATAGAGAACTGGGCAAAGATACAGGCAGACCGTTTCCAGAACATGGTCATTCGTGGCTTTCATACCGAGTTGGAGGCTGTGTATGAGGAGTATAATATCGGATTGTCAAGCGACAATCGCAAGCTCTTCGCCACTATCAGTAAGATGCTATGGCCCAACCATCCATACGGCACGCAGACCACGATTGGCACACAGGAGCATCTGAAGAACCCGTCTATCGTCAATATCAAGAACTACTTCAATAAGTGGTATGTCCCTAATAACGTGGCTGTCTGCATGGTTGGCGACTTTGCCCCTGATGATGTCATCGCTATTATCGACAAGTACTTTAGCAGTTGGAAACCTGGTGCTGATGTTCGTCAGCCCGTCTTCGACCCACTACCCCCATTGACGACTCCCAAGGATACGACCATCATTGGTCAGGAGGCTGAGCAGGTCTGGGTTGGATGGCGCGGCAAACAGTCTAATTCGTTACAGGCTGACACCCTGTTGCTATTAGAGGATGTGCTGAGCAACGGACGAGCCGGACTCTTCGACCTTGACTTGAACCAGTCAATGAAGGTTCAGGGAGCGGGAGCCGGTGCGCAGCTGATGCATGATCACGGCGGCTTCCTTTTGATAGGAAGACCCAAGCAGGGACAAAGTCTCGAAGAAGTGAGGACTTTGATGATGGGCGAGATTGACAAGTTGAAGAAAGGTGACTTCCCGGAGAATCTGTTGCCCAGTATCATCAATAATAAGAAACGTCAGTACTATCAGCTGTTGGAAGATAACAGCAGCCGTGCGGATATGTTTGTCGATGCTTTTATCGACGAGATTGACTGGGCACAGGAGGTTGGGAAGATTGACCGTATCTCAAAAATCTCCAAACAGGAGTTGGTTGATTTCGCTAACCGTTTCTTCACCAATGGCTATGTTACCGTGTTCAAGAAACAGGGCATAGACAGCCTTCAGAAGAAAATCGACAAGCCAGCCATTACGCCAATCCCTGCGAACCGTGACATGATGAGCCAGTTTGTGGAGGATATCCAGAATGCCAAGGTGGAACCTATCCAACCTAAGTTCGTGGATTTTAAGAAAGACCTGACTTTTTCGGAAACCAAGAGCAAGCTCCCACTGCTTTATGTGCAGAACCAGGAGAACGGACTTTTTGAACTGAACTTCCGGTTTGACTTTGGACGAAAGGCAGACAACCGCTATGCTGTCGCCACCGAATATCTCGACTACTTAGGAACCAACAAGTATACTGCTGCCGAGGTCAAACAGAAGTTTTATGAACTGGGTTGCGACATGAGGATAAGTGAGGGTAGTTCTTATGTCAATATTCGACTGACCGGCTTGAGTGAGAATATGGAGAAGGCACTTGCCTTGACGGAAGAGGTGTTAGCCAATCTTACGGTTGACAAGCAGGCGTATGACCAAATGGTGAACCAGATTGTCAAGCAGCGTACAGATAACAAAAAGAGCCAGCGTTCCTACTTCAACCAACTGTATTACTATGGCGTGTTCGGACCACGTAATTTCTATAGCGATGTGCTCAGTGAACAACAGCTTAAGGACACTGACCCTCAGGTGTTTGTGGACTTGTTGAAAGGACTCACAGGCATGAAGCATACCGTAGAGTACTATGGTCCGATGACGGTGAAGGAGTTGTCGGCAGCCATCAGCAAACTGCATAAGACACCGAAGCAGCTGAAGCCTGTACCAGAAAACAAGGAATATGAGCGCCAGTTGGCTAATCATAATGAGATTTGGATAGCCCCTTATGATGCCAAGAACATCTACATGCGTATGCTGCATGATGAACACCGGCAGTGGAACATTGACGAGACAGCCACACAATCGTTATTCAATGAGTATTTCGGTGGTGGCATGAATGGTGTCGTGTTCCAGGAGTTGCGTGAGGCACGCGGTCTTGCCTATAATGCGTCAGCATGGTATGCTTATCCAAGAAAGAAAGGGAATTACGAGAGTTACTTTACCCATATTATCACCCAGAATGATAAAATGATGGATTGTATCCGTCAGTTCCACAGCATCCTGGACCAGTTCCCTGCCAGCGAGAATGCCTTCAATATCGCCAAGGAAGGACTGGTCAAGCAGCTTGCATCGCTGCGTGTGACAAAGATGGGTATTATTGACCGTTGGCGCAGTATGCAGGAGATGGGTCTTGACTTCGACCTCAATCAGAAGATCTACAATGATCTTCAGAAGGTTACACTGCAGGATATCGTCAATTTCGAGAAGGCGAATATGGCAAACAAACCTTACCGCTATATCATCCTCGGTGATGAGAAAGAGCTCGATATGCAGTCGTTGGAGAAAATCGGTCCTATCCGTCGTCTGACGACAGAAGAAGTTTTTGGATATTAACAACTAAATAAATACGATTACTATGGCAACAACACCAGAATTCAAGTATGCCCCGATGTTTCAGGTGGGCAAGGATGACACCGAGTACAGACTCCTCTCCAAGGAAGGCGTGACAACCGCTGAGTTTGAGGGGAAGGAAATAGTAAAAGTCTCCAAGGAGGCTCTCACCTTATTGGCTCAGCAGGCTTTCCACGATGTGGAGTTTATGCTGCGCCGTGAGCATAACCTGCAGGTAGCACAGATATTGAAAGACCCGGAGGCCTCTGAGAACGATAAGTATGTCGCTTTGCAGTTCCTGCGCAATGCCGAGGTGGCTGCCAAGGGCATCCTGCCTTTCTGTCAGGATACGGGTACCGCTATCATCCATGGTGAGAAGGGACAGCAGATATGGACAGGCTTTGAGGATGAGGAAGCTCTCTCACGTGGTGTCTACAATACCTTCACACAGGACAACCTGCGCTATTCACAGAATGCTCCGTTGACGATGTATGACGAGGTGAATACTCGTTGTAACCTGCCTGCACAGATAGATATTGAGGCAACAGAGGGTGCGGAGTATCGTTTCGTAATGGTGGCAAAGGGTGGAGGCTCTGCCAATAAGACCTATTTCTATCCGATGACGAAGGCGACTATCCAGAATGAGGGTACCTTGCTGCCCTTCCTGGTGGAGAAGATGAAGTCGTTGGGTACTGCCGCATGTCCTCCTTATCATATCGCCTTTGTGATTGGTGGCACGTCTGCTGAGAAGAACCTGCTGACGGTGAAGCTCGCCTCTATTAAATATTACGACAACCTGCCTACGACTGGTGATGAGACGGGACGTGCCTTCCGTGATATCGACTTGGAGAACAAACTCCTTGATGAGGCTCACAAGATTGGACTGGGTGCTCAGTTCGGTGGTAAGGCATTGGCTCATGACATCCGTGTCATCCGTCTGCCCCGTCATGGTGCAAGCTGTCCTATCGGTATGGGTGTCAGCTGTTCTGCCGACCGTAATATCAAGGCGAAGATCAATGCGCAGGGTATCTGGCTGGAGAAGATGGACAGCAATCCCGCAGAATTAATACCTGCAGAGTATGCCAAGGCTGGTGAGGGACAGAATACGATAGTCATCGACCTCAACGAGGGTATTGATGCCGTTCGTAAGGAACTGTCTAAGTATCCCGTCTCTACCCGTGTCAACTTGAAAGGTACCATCATCGTGGCTCGTGATATCGCCCATGCTAAACTGAAGGCTCGTATTGATGCTGGGGAACCGATGCCAGAGTATTTCAAGAAGTATCCTGTGCTCTATGCCGGTCCTGCCAAGACCCCAGAGGGCTATCCTTGCGGTTCTATGGGTCCGACGACGGCAAACCGAATGGATCCTTACGTCGATGAGTTCCAGTCATTAGGTGCCTCCCTGGTGATGATTGCCAAGGGCAACCGCTCTCAGGTCGTTACCGATGCCTGCAAGAAATATGGCGGTTTCTACTTGGGCAGTATCGGTGGCGTTGCCGCCGTTCTCTCTCAGAGTTCCATTAAGAGCATTGAATGTGTGGAGTATCCCGAACTCGGAATGGAAGCTATCTGGAAGATTGAGGTAGAGGACTTCCCCGCCTTCATCCTGGTAGATGACAAGGGTAATGACTTCTTCAAACAGTTGAAGCCTTGGTGTCCGAACGCTAAATAAATGGTTAATAATGAAAAGTAGGCTATTGCAGATATCTCTGTTACTCCTCTTCCCTCTGTGTATGATGGCACAGGGGGAAGAGTTCTCCATTCTGAAAGGTGACTGTATGCCTGAGGTTACAGCGTCAGGGGGAGACTCTCGTCCTTCCCGTCGCGCGCTGGTTCCTATCACCGAATGGGATGCCACGAAGACCTATAAACAGATGGTGGTACTCCTCTCTTTTGCGGATAATGACTTCACAATGGAGAACCCTAAGGAGTATTATGAGAAATTATTCAATGAGCCCGATTTTCATGAAAGACAGGGAGTGGGATGCGTGGCTGACTATTTCAGAGACCAGTCTGGTGGCCTCTGTCATCTGCAGTTCGATATCTATGGTCCTGTGAAAGTGAGTGAGAAAGCACAACCTTATGAGAGCCCTACCAAATCAACGAAGAATTATGGACTGGCTTCGGTGAGAGAGGCGTTATTGAAAATCATAGATGCGAATCCCTCGTTGGACTATACGCAATATGACTGGAATCAGGACGGGACGATGGAGCAGGTGGTGTTTGTCTGTGCAGGACCGTCGGGCAATAGTGAGACTACCTACGGCTATTTATGGCCTGTCACCACTTCGTTCTCTACTGTGACGACTCCAGATAATATCAAGATATCTAGATACAGCGCTAGTACAGAGCTGTTTCCAACAATAGAAAAGAAATACAAAAGTGGTATCGGTACTATCTGCCATGAGTTCTCTCATTGTCTGGGACTGCCTGACATTTATCCAGTTCCTGCCAGAAAAGAAATGCCTTCCATTGTTGACGAGTGGGACTTGATGGATGGTGGTAACTTCACCAATTGGGGATGGTGCCCACCTAACTATTCGCCATTGGAGAAAATGCTGATGGGGTGGCTGACACCTGTGGAACTGACAGAGCCGGCATCCATCACGGAGATGAAACCGGTCTCCGAAGGGGGCGAGGTCTATATGGTCAGACATACGGACACAGAGTACCTGTTGCTGGAGAACCGTCAATGGGTAGGATGGGATAAGGGTGCTCCAGGCAAAGGACTGGTCATCTATCATGTGAATTACGATCAGTCTGTGTGGGAGAATAATCATGTGAATAACTTCACTTCTGAGGAGAACTGCCGGTATCGGATCGTTCATGCCGACAATATGGATTATAACCAGTGGGATGCTTATGTCAATGCTTTGAATCTTTCGTCTTACGCTGAAACAGAACGTATGCATCGTCGCCATTTAAGTACGTCACCTTATCCGCTGGAGTCGAATACGGAACTGACAGACCAGTCAACACCAGCAGCCAAGATGCAGACAAAGAACACAGCTGGCGAGTCGATGCTCTCGAAGCCGATTACTAATATCAAGATGTCAGATGACGGACTGATCTCCTTCGACTTCATGGGTGGTACTACGGGAATCAATGACTTGCGGATATTGGATGAGAATGGGGAATCGTGTATCTATGACCTGTCAGGAAAACGGGTCTATATCCCCTTCCCAGGCAGGATGTATATTATAAAGAAAAATGGTGTAACTAAAAAATATGTAATGACTCCATGAAAGGTATGAGAAATATCTGGGGCATACTCCTGTTGCTCATTACACTGACAGCAACAGCCCAGGAAGAGGTTCAGCGACAAGGATGCCGGCGTGGGGCACCGCGCACTTACCAAGGACCGATGCTTCGCTCCTCACAGACGAGAGAGCCTGGTGGTGATTTCTATCTGGGTGAACGTCATCAGCTGACCGTGCTCGTCTCGTTTGGTGACCGGAGCTTTGAGGGAGATGAGACGGAGACCATGGAGAAATGGTCCGGCATCATGAATACCGTAGACTATCAAGAGGATCCTTATCAGGGTTCTGTCCACGACTATTTCTACGCCCAGAGCTACGGAAAGTTTGACCTGACCTTCGACTTGCAGTATGTCCAGCTCACGGGTAACGTCTCAAGATATGCCAGCACATCATCTAATGACGAGAACTCACAATATCTCGTCAATGACATTATGGATGTGTTATTGGAGCGTGACATTGACTGGAGTCTGTATGACTGGAATGGCGACGGCTATGTTAATCAGTTGCTGATCATCTTTGCCGGCATGGGTATGAACGATGGTGGTGGTTCCAACTCCATCTGGGCACATCAGTGGTGGCTCAGCGATCATAGGGATCAGTCAACGGAGGATAGTGACGACTATTGCGAGCCGCGTTCCGTCATTTATGGTGACAATACCTATCTTGTTGACTGCTACTGTGCAGTACCGGAGATAGGCAAACGATATGCCACCTTCGGCACTATATGCCATGAGTACTCCCACTGTTTCGGTCTTCCTGACTTCTATTTCTCCAGTACGTCATACGTTAAGGATTGGGACCTGATGGACTATGGTAACTATAATGGTGGCGGTTACCTGCCTTGCGGCTATTCTGCCCATGAGCGCTGGCTGATGGGATGGCTCACGTTCGAGGAGCTTACTGCTGCGACGACAGTCTCCGACATGCCGGCACTCAGTGATGAGGCGAAGGCTTACCTTATCCGCAACGATGGTTATGAGAATGAATACTATGTCATAGAGAACCGCCAACAAAAAGGATGGGATGCCGGGCTCCCTGGCAGTGGTGTCATCATCTTTCATATTGACTATGACCCCAGTGTTTGGGCAAGTACCGACGTTTGTCCTAACCATTATGCTTATACTAGTAGGGGCTTGTCCTTCCCTGAGTCGAAAATGTACACGATATTCCCGGCTAACGGTAATACTTCAACAGCCTATACCAACCGATGGGCATATCCTTATCAGGGTAATGATGAGTTGACGAATACGTCGAATCCGTCTTCCACGCTTTTTCACGAGAATAGTGATGGAGAGCTCCTCATGAGTAAGTCGCTGACGGATATCGCAGTCACTGACGGACTCGCCTCTTTTGTTTTCGGAGAGAACAGCGTCCATTTCGCAGAACTGCTCAACAAGGCGACATTCTTCCACAGCACGAAGAGCTTCCGTTTGCCAGAAGGAGTGACGGCGAGTGTGGTGACTGGTGTTACAGAGGATGGAAAACTCATCTGTGAGAAGATCGTAGACGAGACGCTAAGGAACAGTGTCCTTCCTGCCAATACGGCTGCCATCCTGACCCGTGAGGATTCCTCCCTGCCGTCGACGGTATCCCTTACGGAGGTGGCAGAAGACGAGGAGTATGCGGGAGACAATCTGCTGCATGGCTCTGATGAGGATTGCATGACAGACATCTATGGCGCCGACTATCTGTTCTATAAATTGGCATTAGGACATTCCGGTACCTCCAAGGCGGAGGTGTACAGTTGGTATTGGGGTGCCGAGAATGGTGGTGCATTTGCCATCGAGGGGCATAAGGCATGGCTGTCCCTGCCGCTTTCCAACGCACCCTCCCGACTGGAAATGGTTGATGGGGAACAGTATTCTACGGCTATCCGTGAGATCGTGAACGGAAAAACGGGGACGGGGTATTATGATCTGAAAGGTCATCGGGTGCTCAACCCCAAGAAAGGTATTTATGTTCATAACGGGAAATTGATTGTCATACGATGAGACAGCTATATACATTCCTCTTACTTTTTGTCTGCTACGCATGGACTTCCTGTAGCTCCGACAAAGGTGCGGATACATTCCAGGTTAAGATGTCTGTCACGGCGCTGGGTGTCGAAAAGGAGTATACGGTCAAGGAGATCGCTGACCCTACTGATGAGATGACGGTCGAGAGTGTACAACCCTCATGGGTGTCGGTGGATCTGTATACGGATGAGAACGACCAGTGGGTGGTCGTGGTCGTTGTTGACGAGAACGAAGAAGAGCAAGAACGCTTGCACCAACTGGTCATCAAGGCACAGAATGGTAATAAGTTCGTTCTGGATATCACTCAAAAGGGGTGTCAGTATTTCGAGACCTCCCTGCAGTTCCCTGCGAAGGGGGAGTCAAAGGAGATGACACTGGAGCAGCTGACACCGCCCGTGGTTGACATAGAGGGCTCGGTTGACTGGTTGGAGTTTGCGTGGGAAAGTGAGACATCAAGGGATGTCACTATCACAACAAATGCGAATCCTTCAGATGCTGAGCGTTCAGCCCGGGTCATCATCAAGGATTCGCATGGTAATCGTACAATTCTGTCTGTTCAGCAGGGCTTTTTCGCTGATGAGTCCGATAGTTCCTCTGGCGAGGAGACAGACCAGCCTGCCCTCTGATTCTTTTTAGTTCCTGAACACCAGTCCGTCACCGAACTCGTCGATGATAATCGGTTTCGAGCGGTCTACCTCGTCGGCAAGTATCTTGCGCGACAGGTCGTTCAGTACCAGATGCTGGATGGCACGTTTCACAGGACGGGCACCGAAGTCGGGGTCGTAACCCTCTTGTGCCAGGAACTTGATAGCGGCATCGGTAATCTGTAGCTGTATGCCCTGGGGCTCCAGCATGTCCGTTACCTTCTTCATCTGCAAGCGTACCACATCGGCTATCTGCTCTTGCGTCAACTGCTGGAAGGTGATGATCTCGTCGATACGGTTCAGGAACTCCGGTCGCATCGTCATCCGTAACTGTTCACGGGTAGCGTTCGAGGTCATGATGATGATCGTGTTCTTGAAGTTGGCGGTACGTCCCTTGTTGTCCGTCAGTCGTCCGTCATCCAATACCTGCAACAGGATATTGAAGACATCAGGATGCGCTTTCTCTATCTCATCGAAGAGCACGACGGAGTAGGGCTTGCGGCGTACAGCCTCTGTCAGCTGACCACCCTCGTCATAGCCTACATATCCCGGAGGTGCACCGATCAGTCGGCTGACGGTATGCTTCTCCTGATATTCCGACATATCGATACGGGTCATCATCGTCTCGTCATTGAAGAGGTATTCGGCAAGTGCCTTGGCAAGCTCCGTCTTACCGACACCTGTGGTGCCGAGGAAGATAAACGAGGCGATAGGACGCTTCGGGTCTTGCAGACCGGCACGGCTGCGGCGTACGGCATCCGAGACAGCGGTGATAGCCTCGTCTTGTCCGATGACCCGTTTGTGCAGCTCCTCTTCCAAGTGCAGCAGTTTCTCCCGCTCACTCTGCATCATACGGGTGACAGGGATTCCCGTCCAGCGGCTGACCACCTCAGCGATATCGTCAGCGGTGACCTCCTCACGCACCATGGCATTGCCGTCCTGTGCGTTGGCAAGTTGTTGCTGGATGTTCTTGATGTCGTCTTCCAAAGCCTTTAGTTTCGAGTAGCGTATCTCAGCGACTTTGCCATAGTCTCCCTCACGCTCGGCACGCTCCGCCTCGTATTTGAGATGCTCCATCTCCTGCTTGTCCTGCTGGATTTTATTAACCAACTGGCGTTCACCTTCCCATTTGGCACGATACTGTTGCTCCTGCTCGCGGAGTTCTGCGATATCCTTGTCCAACTGGGCAATCTTCGGCTCATCACCTTCCCGTTTGATAGCCTCACGCTCAATCTCCAACTGGGCGAGCTTACGGGTGATCTCATCCAGCTCCTCAGGCACACTGTCACGCTCCATACGCAGTTTGGCGGCTGCCTCATCCATCAGGTCAATAGCCTTGTCTGGCAGGAAACGCTCGGAGATATACCGCTCGGAGAGTTGGACGGCAGCGATACAGGCATCATCCTGAATACGTACCTTATGGTGGTTCTCATAACGCTCTTTCAGTCCACGGAGGATAGAGATGGCACTCAGCTCGTCCGGCTCATCGACCATGACGGTCTGGAAACGGCGCTCCAGAGCCTTATCCTTCTCGAAGTATTTCTGGTATTCATTCAGCGTGGTGGCACCGATAGAGCGCAGCTCACCACGTGCCAGTGCCGGTTTCAGGATATTGGCGGCATCCATGGCACCCTCACCACCACCGGCACCTACCAGCGTGTGGATCTCATCGATGAAGAGGATGATGCGTCCCTCACTCTTTGTCACCTCGTTGATGACACTCTTCAGGCGCTCCTCGAATTCTCCCTTGTATTTCGCACCAGCCACCAAGGCACCCATATCCAGAGAGTACAACTGCTTGTTTTTCAGATTCTCAGGTACGTCGCCACGGACGATACGCTGGGCAAGTCCCTCTACTATTGCCGTCTTACCTGTACCCGGCTCACCAATCAGTATCGGGTTGTTCTTCGTACGACGGGAGAGGATCTGCAACACCCGGCGGATCTCATCATCACGTCCGATGACAGGGTCGAGCTTCCCTTGTCGGGCAAGGTCCACCAGGTTCTTGGCATATTTCTCCAGCGACTGGTAGTTGTCGTCAGCCGACTGCGACTGCACCTTCTGTCCCTGTCGCAGCTCATGGATGGCGGCACGCAGGTCTTTCTCCGTGATACCCGCATCCTTTAGGATTCGTCCTGCCGTGGCTCCATCCGTCAGCAGGGCGAGTAGGACAGGCTCCACACTCACGAACTCATCACCCATCTTCTGGGCGTAGTCCTGTGCCTTCAGCAATACCTTGTTGGCATCACTCGACAGATAGGGCTCACCGCCCTGAACACGGGGCAGATGCTGCAGCTCCTGTCCGACGAGCATGTCTATTTGCTGACCGTTGACACCGAGCTTCTGAAACAGAAAGTTCACGACGTCCTTTGCCTTTGCCATCACACCAGCAAGCAAGTGTGTCGGCTCTATGGTCTGCTGACCATTCCGTTGCGCGATATTGACCGCCTCCTGTACGGTTTCCTGCGCCTTGATAGTGAATTTGTCTAATGTCATAATTTTGTCCTCCTTAATATTTATCTTTTTACCTTTTAACCTTCAACTCCCGTGCCGAGATGAAGGAAACCGACAAAATGGCGGAATCGAATGCCATTCTGTCTTACAACCTTAGTCTCTCGTCGCATGTAGTTCAGACAAAAATCAGCAAAGAATATTAGTGACTGATTCCGATTAATTCTCTTCGGAATCAGTTACCGACTGAAGAGCATTCAGTTACCGACTGACCATTGCTTTGTTACCGATTAAATGCTTAATTGATCCAATTAAAGCCTCCATTTCAATTATGCATAATAAAGTCATCATTTACGAAGCCTAAAGCTTCAACCCTTGAAGCCCGGGGCTCCGACCCACGGAGGCGGCACCTCCGACCCCTGAAGGCGGCACCTCCGACCCTCGAAGCCCGGGGCTTCGCAAGGAGGAAGCGGCACCTTCACTCGTTTTTCACTCATTTTAAGGGCAAAATCGCCTTTCGTTGTCACCCTTGTCACCTCGTTGCCACACGTAACACGCTGATTCTCAAGTAGTGTTGCAAGGTGGCAACGGTTGCAAGGG
>OCVV011356189.1_pt1 | contig 29512 bp, 26 predicted proteins | sample 1539721 | NCBI WGS metagenome assembly OCVV01 (sample SAMN02144230, study PRJEB22623) | gut metagenome | biome: sheep rumen | host: Ovis aries | place: New Zealand | reverse complement strand
GTAATGATCTCGGAGGCGTCGTGGTAAATGCCGATCAGGGCCGCCCTGTCGGCGTCCAGATGCCGTCCGTAGCGCGTGTTGGCGATGACACAGAGGGCGTGGGCGATCATGGCCACCTCCATGGCGTGCTCACTGAGATTCTCGGGCCTGGAATTGCGCATCAGGGCCCAGCGCTCTATATATTTCATTCTCGCGATGGTCGCGAAAAAGCTGTATGTCTTTTTCTTCAACTTTTCTCCTGTTTCTCGTGCTGTTCATAAAGAAAGGGAATACCGTACAGCAGGAAGGTCACGGCCGTTCCTGTCAGCAGGCCTCCTATATGGCCGGCGTTGTCGACCCCTGCAGAAGTGAGTCCTTCATAAATACAGAGAAAGAGCATAAAGAGCATCCGCTGCATGTTCATGCCCCTGTACCGTCCTTTATGCAGGAGGATGACCATGAACATGCCGCCCATAACGCCGAAGATGGCGCCGGATGCGCCGGCAGATACCGTGTACATCTCTCCGTTCCGGACCATCAGGATCAGGGACAGCATGGCCCCGCCAAACCCGGAGCAGAAATAAATCAGCGCAAAGCGAAGGCTTCCCACTGCCTCTTCCAGCTGTTTTCCCAGGAAATAGAGGATGATCATGTTGTTGAGCAGATGGGAAGGGGTAAAATGGAGAAAGATGCATGTGAGCAGGCGCCACCACTGGCCGCTGCCCAGGACCAGTTCCGGGAACATGCCGCCGACGCGGATCATGTAGTCGGAATTCTCCAGATTGCCGCCCAGGCTCAGGACCAGATAGGTGATCAGGTTGATCACAACAATGGCGCAGGTAACAAAGTGCTTTTTCTGTCCGACCAGGGCCCAGCGGACCGCCTCCTTCCAGCTTCCGGAAGGGACCGCGGACGGTTTCGGACGCTCCTGCGCGCGTCTGCCTGTCCCGGATGTCCCGGCTGCCGTAATCTCCTCCGCGGTCTGACGCAGGCCGTCAAAATCCGAAGGCTGATTCTCGAACAGGATCAGGCGGTTATGGACTTCGTCCACGAACCAGCAATATTCATTTTCCGTACTGATTTTCCTGCCGCTCTCCACATCTGCGGAAAAGAGGATGAACAGGGTCTGCATGGAGGCATTGGTCAGACGATAGGCCTGCCCCAGCCGGCTCCGGATAATGGGGATCTGCTCACTGACCAGGCCGGTATCCTTCTTCAGGTCCACGCAGGCCACGACCCGGCTGACAGTCCAGCCGCCCGGCGCGGCGGCATCCGCTTCCTCTTTAATATATATGTGGATCCATTCCGGCCTGCTGTCCGTCCGCACGTAGCCCTTGCGCAGGAGTTGCTCTTCAAATTCTCTGATCATGATAAAGGGGTCCGATCCTGGATTTTACTTGCTTTCTTCCGCCTCTTCCTTTGTCAGGACGGTCTCCAGGTCTCCCGCGTGCAGGGTATAGGTTTTACCGCCGTCCTGTCCGTCTTCCACCGTTATGGAAGCTGCCGGCTCCGACTGGTCCAGCAGGGTAATGACACCTTTCTCTTTGTCATATTCAAAAGTACCGGTTCTGTTCAGCAGTTTCTCATATTCGGAAACATCGATCTTTTCTTCAATCTCCGCCTTTTTTTCTTCAATGACCGCGTTCTGCATATCCTCTACGGAATCATATTCATCCATAGTCTCCACGATCTGGGGATACTGCTCCGGATCCACGTCCATGCTCTCCATGATGGCATTGAAAACCTCCTCCGCACGGCTGTCGATTTCATCAGAGATGGCCTGCCTGATGGTCCCGGGATCCGCAGACATGGTAAACGAAGTCTCCTTGTTCTCCTCTGTCAGGGTAATCGTGACATCCACGCTGCAGGACGCCTCTGAGGAGACGCCTGTGAAGTCCTCAAATTCCTGACGGTATACATCGGTCATATCCACTGCGCCCGTATAGGATCCGGCAAATTTTGAAGCGGAACTGCCGCATCCGGTCATCAGGGTGCAGATCATCAGTATGGCAAATGTCCACATGGCTGCTTTTTTCATAAAATCCTCCTGCTTTTGTGTTTCAGCTGTCAATATAACAGTTTAACATTCCTGTCCTGTCCGTCAAGAAAAAATGGTGTCAGCCATGGACCAGGGCCGTGAACCGGAAGTCTGACTTCCCGGTTCACAGTTTGATACAGACAATGGTATCCTTCGCTTCCAGGATAATATCGTCGGCCCCGACCAGGACACTGCCCCGGCGGATCACGGCAGATATACAGATACCGAAGCTGTCTTCCGCCTCCCCTATGGTGATCCGGCAAAAGGGCGAATCGGAATCCACATAAATGACTTCCGTCGTATTCTTATACTGGGATGCGGTAATATCCCGCTGCAGGCGTGTATACTGCTCCACGAATCCGGCGGAAATAATGCCTGTCGGGATGGCCACGGCGCCCACGCCCAGGAAGGTCGTCAGAACTGCCAGGGTGCGGCCCAGAGGGGTAATCGGATAAATATCGCCGTAGCCGACCGTAAATACGGTCGCCAGGCTCCACCAGATTCCAGAGAAAGCATTCTTAAAAACATCCGGCTGGGCGTCATGCTCCACGCTGTACATGGAAAGGGAGGAGGCGACCATCAGAATCACGATGATCAGGATGGACGAGATGATCTGGTTCTTCTTTTCCGCAAGAACTGTGGTAATGACATTGAACGAGTCATAGTAGGCGTTGATCCGGAACAGATGGAAGATCCTGACCACCCGCAGGATGCGGAAGGCCGCAAAGCCTGACAGGAAAAAGAAAGGCAGAATGGTCAGCAGATCCACGATCCCGTCGAAGGACAAAAGGAATTTCAGGACGGCGCCGGCATGGCTGCTGCCCGGATAAAGATAATCCGCTGTCCAGATCCGCAGGGCGTACTCAATGGTAAAGATCACGACCGTGGCCACTTCTATGCCCTTGAAGACCGGCATATAAGACTCCAGCTCAGAGAAGGTCTCCAGGATCAGAGCGGATATGTTGAGGACAATGGCCAGCACCAGGAACAGATCGAACAGGCGGCTGGGCAGGTCTTCTGTCTGGCCGATCTGGATGATCTCAAAGATCCGCTTCCTGCCGTCTTCTTTTTTATCAGACTGCTCTTTTCCCAGATGGGGGATATCCGGCCTTTTGCCCGCGTACTCTTTTGTGCGGTTTTCATCCCTGCCGCCGGCGGTCCTGTTCCCGTTCCGGGCGGTCTTTTTTCTTTTCCTGGCTGCCATTTCAGTTCCTCTGTCCGGCCGCTGTCCCCGCGCAGGCGGGGCTTCCGCGGCATTCTGTCTCAATACTTTTACAGGGTGATGTGCTATTATTGATTATATCGGAAAGATTGGAGGAAGAAAAGCTGTGCATCCGGCAGAACTGCGGCTTCAGCTGCAAAAGGAAATCGATCTGTTTTATGAAGGAGGTCAGAAAGACCCCATGCCGGTCCTGGCGTGCCTGAAAGAAGCAGCCGCCGCGGGACTGACCTTCCCCGCGTGTCTGCCCGCTTCCCCGGAGACAGGCGGTCCGGCCGGCTGGCTGCGGGCATATAAGGAAGACAGGCCGGAGCTGCAGGCCATGACACTGGAAGCCATGGTCCGGCAGGTCCGCAGCCGGGATCACTGCCCCGGCATCCTCCTTTTTCCGGGAGAACGTCCCGTTTATCTGACACGGGATCTCTTCCCTATGGTCTGCGGCAGTGAAGCAGACAGACAGGAAACCGGGCGGGATTCCGTCAGGCGCCTGCTGGCGCAGGGCGACGCTTACCGGGATCCGGAAGGCAGCTATGACGCGGCCGCTTCGCTTGCCTGTTACCGGCAGGCTTATGAGGCCGCCCGGGCCGACAGGGAATCCCCCGAATATATCGAAGCCTGCCTGCGGCTGGCCGGATACCACGGCGACCTGCTTGAGGAAGAAGAGCTGTCAGAGGTGCTGGACCAGGCCATCCGGTACGCCGGTCTCCTGGTCAATGCCGGCCGCCCGGAAGGTCCGGACCTGCTGATCCGGGCAAAAAGGGCGCAGGAACAGGCCATGGAAAAAGCTGCCAGGCGCATGCTCTATGCCCGCGCGCTGCCTGCTTCCTTTTTTGAATTCTGACCCCGGAATCTGTCCTCCGCCGTAATGGTTATAAAACAGGACAGCGGATGTCCCCCTGCGGAGACATTCGCTGTCCTTTGTCCTGCTTATCTGATACAGAAGCTGCCGGCTTATTCTGCGTCTGCGGGCATCTTGTCGGCATAGCCGTAATCACGCTCTACCTGACAGATCAGGTCTACCCGGCGGGCATGACGGCCTCCCTGGAATTCCGCGTCAAAGAAAGCGTCGCAGATCATCTTGCCCAGCTCTACGCCGACGACACGCTCGCCCATGGCAACGATCTGGCAGTTATTATGCTCGGCGATCATTTTTGCTGTGTAGGGTTCACTGCAGACGCCGGCCCGGATTCCGGGAACCTTGTTGGCCGCGAGAGAAATGCCAACGCCTGTTCCGCAGACCAGAACGCCCTTGTCAATCTCACCACGTTTGATGGCTTCCGCCACCTTTCTGCCGGGAATGGGATAATCCACCTTCTCTGTCGGGCTGTAAGCACCGAAATCCACACATTCAAATCCGCGTTCCTTCATATGCTGCAGCAGGGCGTCTTTCAGGCCCAGTGCCGCGTGGTCACTTCCAAATCCTATTTTCATTTCCTTACCTCCCTGATTTCTTTTGACAGTACCGGCCGGCAGGCAGTGCATGCCGGCCGGGCTGTCTCCTAATCCATCTGTATTTTATATTACACCTGTCCGTGCCGCCGGAAAAGATTCCTTTTTATGATTATTTGCGCATTTCCTGCCTTTTTATGCGTAAAGCGCTTCCAGCTCCGAAATCACCCTGTCAAAGACCTCCAAAGCTTCATCGACCGGCCTGCCGGTGGACATATCCACGCCCGCGATCCTGAGCAGGCTGACCGGATCATCCGTACAGCCGCTGGAAAGAAATTCCAGGTAAGGCCGTACTGCCGTCTCCCCCTCTTCCAGAATACGATGGGCAATGGCGACCGCCGCCGCGAAACTGGTCGCGTACTGGTATACATAGAAGTTGTAATAGAAATGCGGAATCCGGCACCATTCACAGGCGATCAGGGGATCCGATACCATATCTTCCCCGAAATACTGCTGATTCAGTTCATAGTAGACCGCGGAGAGGGCGTCCGCTGTCAGGGGCTGTCCGGCTTCGGCCATGGCGTTGGTCCTGCGCTCAAATTCTTCGAACATGACCTGACGGAAGAGAGTCCCCTTAAAATTATCCAGATAGTGGTTGAGCAGGTAAGCCCTTTCCTGTTTTGAACCGGCACGCTGCAGCAGATATTCCAGCAGAAGGACTTCATTCGTGGTAGAGGCCACTTCCGCCACAAAGATCCTGTACCTGGAATCCAGGAAGCTCTGCTTCCGGTTGGAATACCAGGTATGGATGGAGTGGCCCATCTCATGAACCAGGGTAAAGACATCATCCAGGGTATCTGCCCAGTTGAGCAGCATATAAGGATGGACCGCGTATACGCCGGTGGAATAGGCACCGCCCCGCTTGCCTTCATTCTCGACCAAATCGATCCACCGGTTCTCATAGGCTTCCCTGACCACCTGCAGATACTCTTCGCCCAGGGGCGCCAGGGCCCGGAGAGAGATCTCCTTTGCCTCCTCATAGGTCACCTTTTTCTGATAGTCCGCCACCATAGGCACATAGACATCATACATATGCAGTTCATCGACCCCCAGCAGCTTTTTCCGCAGGGAAACATAACGGTGCATCTTGTCCAGTCCCCTGCGGGTGCTCTCGATCAGGTTGTCGCAGACGGAAGGATCCACATTATTGCCATCGACCGCCGCCTCAAAGGTGGAGGCATACTTTCTGGCCCTGGCATTAAATATCTGCTGTTTGACCTGACCATCATACAGCGCGGCCCAGGTATTGCGGAATTCCCGGTAGCGTTCATAGAATTTCTCAAATACCTCTTTGCGCAGGGCTCTGTCAGGGGACATCATCAGCGGTACAAAGCGGCCGTTACTGATCGTAATCGTTTCTCCCTCCGGTCCCGTAACAGATGGAAATTTGAGATCGGCGCTGATCAGCATGCTGAAGCTGTTATAGGGGACCGCTGCCATTTCACCGGCGGAAGCCAGCAGGCGCTCCATCTCCGTAGAAAGGGCATGGTCCCGGGTCCGGATGACTTCTTTGATGGAGACCCGGTACCGCAGCAGGTCCGGGACCTGCCTGTAATATTCCTCCAGACGGTCTTCGGACAGGGACAGGATCTCCGGCTCGATAAAGGAAAGCTTCTCCGCGATCTGTACCTCAGCGCTCTGGGCCCGGAGGGTCAGGGCCTGATTGTCCGCGTTGGCCGTGTCCTGATCATATTTCATAGACGCGTATGTAGAAAAGCTGTAGAGAGTCTCCATACAGGCAGCGTAAAGGTCCATGCCCTTTTTCATGGTCTCCGCATCCCGGACAAATTGTCCTTCGTAAGCGGCCAGCTCTCCGGCCAGGGCAAGGCCCTTTTGCACATCCGCTTCCCAGGCTGCCGTATCTTCATAAATATCTTCCAGTTTCCAGGTCAGTTCCTCCGGGACCTGGTTCCTTACCGGTAATTTCTGTTCCATGGCTGTTTCCTTTCTGTTCTGGTACCCTTTCTATTGGACGCGCCCTTCCGGACCTGCGGCAGATCCGGATCTGGCTGCGCATTCTCCTGATGACAAAATCCAGTATAACATAAGCAGACCGCATTTTCTCCGGTACAAAAAAAGAGGACGCAGACAAGAAATGTCCGCATCCTCCGGTTCTGTCCTTTTTATACTCTCTGCTTCTCCGGCGGCTGCCGCCGGATGGAAACCGCTGCCAGGGCCGGCAGGTCAGTCAATGAAAAGAGGGGTGGAATAATATCTGTCACCGCTGTCCGGCAGCAGGGCGACAATGGTCTTGCCCCTGTTCTCAGGCTTCTGCGCCTCCAGGATGGCCGCGTGAAGAGCGGCGCCGGAGGAAATACCGGTCAGAATGCCCTCCGTCACAGCCAGACTCTTGGAAGCCCTGAAGGCATCCTCATTCTCAATGGTCACGATTCTGTTATATACGGAGGTATTGAGCACGGAAGGAACAAAGCCCGCGCCGATGCCCTGGATCTTGTGGGCGCCGGCCCTGCCCTGGGAAAGGACCGGAGAACCGGCCGGTTCGACCGCGATGATCTCAACGCCGGGCTTCTGGCTCTTCAGATACGTGCCCACGCCGGTCAGGGTGCCGCCTGTACCTACGCCCGCGATAAAGATATCGACCTGGCCGTCTGTATCCTTCCAGATCTCCGGACCGGTGGTCGCCGCATGGATGGCCGGGTTGGCGGGATTATCAAACTGAGCAGGGATAAAAGAGCCTTCAATCTCCTGGGCCAGTTCATTGGCCTTCTCGATGGCCCCCTTCATGCCAAGAGAGCCCCGGGTCAGTACGACTTTGGCTCCATATGCCTTGAGGATATTCCTTCGCTCTACGCTCATGGTATCCGGCATGGTCAGAATGATTTTATAGCCCTTTGCCGCCGCGACCGAAGCCAGGCCGATGCCGGTATTGCCCGAAGTAGGCTCAATAATGGTGGATCCTTCCCTGAGCAGTCCCTTCTTCTCCGCGTCCTCGATCATGGCCGCAGCGATCCGGTCTTTGACAGAGCCTGCGGGATTGAAATATTCCAGTTTGGCCAGCAGTTTCGCTTCCAGCCCAAGTTTCCGTTCCAGGTTGACCAGCTCGACAAGAGGCGTATTTCCGATCAGTCCGATTGTTCCTTTATAAATGTTCGCCATTGTCCTTCCTCCGTTCTAATCCTACTATTCAATTAGGATTTATCTGTTTTTGCTATGGCTGTATCTTAACATCCCCGGTCCTGCCTGTCAAGAACATATTTTGTAATTCCTATAGGTATAGTATGATATTGGATAAAATATTTCCTCCGCGCGTTTTTTGTCTCCGCGCGGAGGTCATCCGGCTACAAATCTCCTGCTTCCCGGAAAAAATCGCTCGAAAATTTCAGCTTCGTGTTAACGCTGACCGGTCCTTTTCTGCCTTCCTCGGATTCCTCCGGCCGGTGGATATGATCATCCTCCTTATGGGGCGTCTGATCCGGAAAATGCTCCAGGCAGTAGGCCGTCAGCCGGGAATAGACCTCTGCTGCCGCGGCCCTCTGCTCCGGATCTTTACGCAGCATGCTTTCAATGATCTCCCGCAGCCGGGGTGACGGGATCGCCTCCTTATCCGCTTTCAGGACAAAATCATCCAGGACCGCTTCGTGGGCGTAATCATAGGCATCCGTATCAAACGCGGGCAGTTTTCCGGTCAGATACTGATGGAACAAAAGGCCCATTGCGAACACGTCCATCTTACAGGATAGTACGGCTTCTTCTCCGCATAAAAACATACAGGCCTCCGGTGACAGATAGACCTGATCCCCTTCCAGATCCTCTTCCTGCTCCGGAGGGTCATACTCGTAAAAGCAGCCGTCAAAATCTATGATCTTGGCGACAGGTTTTCCCCCTTTGGACATATGGACGATCACATTGGTATCCTTGATATCCGTATGGATGATATGTTTCGAGTGCAGGGCCGCCAGGCTGTGGATGGCTGTTCTGCAAAGCAGAAGCCTGTCCTGCAGCGGCAGCCAGGCAATCCGGTCCAGAGCCGGCCCATCCGATTCGATCCATCTGGCCGTCATATAATAACGGGAATCAACCCGGAAAAACTCTGCGATCCTGACAAGATTTCCATCGGACGCCTCGTTGATATCCCTGTACAGTTCATATTTTTTTGCTTCAAAGCGCTCACAATCCCGGATCCTTTCGATCCGCAGATCCTTGTCCAGCGATACCTCGTCCGGATATCTGGGATCCATGAATTCTTTTATAAAAAAACGGATCCCGCCTTTTTGGGCAATGGTCCACCTGGAAAAGCCGGCGTTCTGATTTTGAAAGGGCCGGATCAGTTCATAGTGATTGATAATTTCCGCCATCGGAATATAACCCCGTTATTTTATGTACTGCTCATACCCGTCCCGGTAGGTCAGCCAGAGTTCTCTGGCTTTCTCTTCCGTATAGGCGTCTGCCAGCGGCTGAATGTAGGCTTCTGCCAGTTTCCTGTGCCTGTCCGCGAAATACTGTTTCAGATTTCCAAAAGTCCCGAAATAGAACAGCATGACCCCCATGGTCGCGTCATCCCCCGTTACATCCTGTATTTCGCTGTGCAGCCTCTGTTTCCATTCAGACAGAGATCCGGATCTGCGGAGGGTATCCAGCAGGAAATATTCAAAATGCATGGGGGTCCTCCAATAGCCGAAATAGCCGTCCGTGGCGGCCACCACTGCCGCGGGACCCTGCAGGCGCACATGGCTCGTGTGCAGGGTATACCGGCCGTCGGAAGACAGCACATTGGTCTGTACAGGATCGTCCCTTAAATCTTCAAACGCGTCCCGGCTGTGGGTATCGTCTTTCGACAGGGGACTCAGCCCGTTTTCATTCAAAATATAAACACGGGAATCTCCTGCCCAGACCGACTGCACCGTAACCTCACCGTTTCCATATTCCGCCAGCGCGATTGCCGCCGTTGTCGGGAAATCACGTACCATGGCACCGCGCAGCTTCAGGGCGCTGCCGCCTTTCTGCTCTCCCAGCAGTAAAGCCCCGGCAGTCCTCTCCCGCAGTTCTTCTGTCAGATTGCCGTGCCGGCCTTTTCCGTTCCCGCCCCGGAACCAGTCATAGACGGCACCGCTGGCGAGCCTGGAGGCGATATAAGCTCCTGTATGTTTTTCATAATGATCATACTGACGGGCACCCAGTCCTCCGCATCCGTCGAAGACGCCGATCAGGGCCGCGTCTCCGGCCCGGGAGCAGCAAAAGCTGTCTTCGCCCTTTCCGCCGGAAATCTCCGCGGAAACAACAAACTGGCCGTCAAATATATCATGGAACGACTGTCTCTGTTTTTCCTTCTTCATATTGAATTACCGATCGCGCTGAGGATCTGCTCATAGTCACAGTCCGCGAGGCCGTCACCCGCTTCTGACTCGTATTGGATCACATTGTTCCAGTTATCCGTGATCTTATTCCAGCTTTTTTTATTGGGCGCGAAAATGATCAGCCGTTTCGCCGACTCATCCATGACGCCGGGCGATGTCCTGCTGCCCCACCAGCGTGTCAGTTCATTGAAATCCGCTGCCATATTGGCAGGATAATTAGGGGCGCTTTTTCCAAATCCCAGATCGTGGGTCCCGTCATCCGACCATACAACAATTACATGTCTGCGTTTCTGGGCGGTCATATTCCATTTTGACTTCATCGCGTAGGCCAGCGCTTCCAGTCCGTCCTCTTCGTCATCTCCGCCCCCGGACGCTTCAATACTTGTCAGGCAGGCCTTGAAATCCGCCGCCTGGTCCGGTAAATGGAAGAAATCCGTGACCAGCATGGCCTGCTCGCGGTCATAATAATAATCACGGAAGGCAATGATCCGGATCCGAAGCTCCGAGACGTTCTTATGCTTGTTTTTCATAATGACCTGAAAATCCTGATAGAATCTGAGGGCATTCTTTTTGACTGTATCCAGAATATGGTCCATGCTCATCGTCACATCAATGCAAAAGACCAGATCTACGCCATATGTCAGCTTATAATTGCTACCCATAATCACACCTTCCCTTCTTAATAGAGGTCACTTTCTCCTGCCTGCCAGATCTTTCCTCTGGCCTGCAGTTCTCTCCGCAGCTCCTCCTGATATTTGTTTTTTCTTCTGTATACAGCCGCAACACTGATAATGGCAGCGACCGGGGCAATCAACGGATACAGGCCGATGCTTAAAGTACCCGGGAATCCCTTCTGGAAGACCAGTACCGCGAACAGTACCAGCAGCGCCGGAAGGCTGGTGCCGGCCAGTCCGGCCATCGTAAGCCAGAACTGCATGATATTGGGCCGCTGCTGCCGCAGGGTGATCAGTCCTATGACCGCGCAGAGCAGAGACAGAACACTGATGAGCGCGAAGAATGTGACCCAGACTTCGTTGATCTCCCAATAGACCGTATCCTTATAGCCATACAGGACTTCCCTGGTAAAATCTTCTCCCTGAATCAGTTGGATCAGATTATATCTGTATACAGATCCCTCCGGCGTCCAGTAGGACAGAACCGGCAGGAAAGAAGTAATCACGCTGAGCAGCAGCATCAGGGACGCAGTATATAGCCATATTCTTTTTTTCTGATATCTTGTCTCCATTTATACCTCTTCTCCTTCAGGTTTTTCCGGTTCCATATCTGCCGGCGGTTCTTCCACATTCGGCTGCTCATCAGAAGGCTCCTCTGTATCGCTGCCGTTCATCTCCGGCCCGGCTTCCTGCGTATCACTGCCGTTCATCTCCGGTCCGGCTTCCTGCGTATCGGTGCCGCCCGTCTCCGCCGTACCGCTGTCTTCGGCTTCCGGATCGTTTTCACCGGGTTTTTCAAACATTCCGCCGGCGATCACGCGCACCGCGTTCCGGATTTCCTTCTCCATTGTCCGGACTGTATATTGTACCTGCAGGGAAGCATATTCTCCAAGCAGCCTGTTATTTTCTTCTCTCAGCGCCTCCTGTTCACTCTGTGCCTCCTGCAGCGTTTCATCCTTTTCGGTCAGCTGCCGCTTCTGCAGAATGTTAAAGCAGACGCTGGCAGCAAGGAGCAGAAACAGGACTGCCGCTGCCCAGGCCAATACCGGCCTTTTCCGGCCGGCTGTCTTCCTCTCCGGTCCGCTCTCCCTGTCCTGGGCAGGCGTACTGTCTCCGGGAACGCCGGTCTCCGGTATCGTTTCTACGGTATCGTCCGAAGATGTTCCGGCATTCTCTTCCCTTATATCTGTTTCTGCCTCCCGGACATCCCTTTCTTCGAATCCTGCCCCCGTTTGCGTATTCTGATTCAGCTCCGTCCAGAATCCCCCGCAGTATTCCATGACCGGGAGGTCTGCGCCGCAGTCCGGACACTTTGTCGCCTTCAGCGGAATTCGACAGCCACATTTTATACAGAACATTTTTTTCCTCCTGCCATTCATTAACTCTGAAGACCACGCAGTACGCTGTCCAAAAACCGGAACACCTGTATATTCCGGCAAACGGCGGCCGCTCAGTCATCGCTTCTGGACTTTCCACACAGGATACAGGCTTTATAATCCGAGCTGTTCTCCACTTCACAGCATCCGCACACCCATATTTCCCCCTCTTCTTTCAGCGCGAAAGGGAAATATTTGTAGATGACCCTCGGAAGGCTCTCTTTTTTGTCCTCCGATGTTTTAACTGCCTTTGCTTTAGTGCCTTTTGCTTTGGCCGGTTCTTCTGTCCTGACAGCCGGCGCAGGCGGCTTTGTTTTCGGGGCATCTGCCTTTATCACCCCGGCTTTATCTCCTGTAATATCGGATTTTATGCGTGTCCCTCTGGCCGTATGTTCTTCTGTTTTCTGCGCACGTTCTTTCTTCTTCCGATGCTGATAATAGATTCCCAGACAAATCAGAAGGACGATCAGCACTGCCAGAATCACATAATATGTTTCCTCGTACAATTCCCTGCTCCCTTTTTCTCGTTCTGCCCAGAATGATCCGCATTCCGCAGATTATCTCTCACGCATTATATTTTAACGTAAAGGTCCTCCGATGACAAACCCCCGGGCCGTTTTCAGAAAGCTCTTTCTTTTTCATTATAGCTTTCCGGCTGAAACAACTTTTTTGCTGCCCGGACGCTGCTTTTCTGTACGTATGAAGTACCTTCATGACATATTTGAATCGTCAGGTATCACCCCGGCCTTCCATCTCGATGACCGTATCCGCTATGCTCAGGGTGGATTTTCTGTGCGAGACCAGGACGATCGTCCGGGGACTGCGGTCCTGCATTTCCCGGACTGCTTTCAGGATCACGCCTTCATTGAGGGCGTCCAGTGCGCTGGTCGGCTCGTCCAGCAGAAGGAAAGCGCCATCATGACAAAAAGCTCTGGCCAGTCCGATCCGCTGCTTCTCGCCTTCTGACAGTGTGCTTCCCAGTTCTCCGACCATGGTGTCATATCCTTTCGGAAGGGTCATGATGAAGTCATGGATCGAAGCTGCCCTGGCCGCCTCGATGATCTGATCCCGATCCGCGTAACTGCTTCCAAGAGAAATATTGTCGGCAACCGATGTATGGAAAAGGCTGGTCTCCTGGGTCACGTAGGCCTCCATGCAGCGCAGGGACCAGGTATTGATCTCCCGTATATCTGTATCACTGATCAGAATCCTGCCCTGGTCCGTATCCCAGAAGCGCATCAACAGTTTTAAAAGGGTGGATTTACCGCAGCCGCTGGGCCCATGGATTCCGATGATCCTTCCCATGGGAATCTCTGCGGAATAGCCGGACAGAACCGGCTCTGCCCTGTCTTTCCGATAAGAGAATGTGACATCACAGACCCGCGCACCGGTAAAATCGGGCGCTTCCCCCCGGATCATCTCTTCTGTTTCCGGTTTTTCCGCCAGCAGATCCAGCACCCTGTCTCCACTGGCCAGTGTCTGACTGAGACCGGATGACAGGGCGGAAAGGGCCAGGACCGGTCCAAAGGATCCCATCATGGCTGTCACGGCCGTTACGGTCTGCAGGAAGTCCACATTCCCCTGAGAAAAAAGACAGAGCATCAGGGCCAGCATGGCCGCTGAAAAACCCAGCACCGCCAGATCGGATACCGCGAAAGCGGCCGCTTCCAGCAGATTCAGACGGTTCCCGGAAGCGGACATCCTGCGGGATCTGTCCGCCAGCTTCTCCCGGCGGGCAGGGCCGCCGTTAAAGCGGATCGTCTCCTCCAGTCCCCGGAGGGAATCCAGCACCAGACTGTTAATGGCAGCGAAACGGGCCCGCAGTTCCACGCCGGGACCGGCGCTGCGCCTGCCCAGCGTCAGCGGAATAACGGCTCCGACGACCAGATAGGCAGCCAGGGCCAGCATACCTGCCAGGGGATGCTGCAATCCGATAAAAATGACCATCACAGAGCTGGTAAGCAGCGCAATGGCGATCGGCGAGATGGTATGGGCATAAAACACCTCCAGCTGCTCTATATCCGATGTGATCAGCGCGATCATATCTCCTTTATCCCGGCCTTCCAGTCTGGCCGGGCAGAGCCTGCGCATGGCTGCAAAGACTTTATGACGGATGATCGCCAGGATACGGAAAGCGATCAGATGATTTCTGTACTGCTCCAGATAATGGAAAACGCCCCGCATCACAGCTGTCAGCAGCAGGACGGCTGTAAAGGCTGTCCAGGACAGGCGGCCGATCAAAGGAACTCTGCCCGTAAAGGCGACGCCAAAACCGAAAGATCCCAGTACCGCGATCATTTTTTCGGCAGCCAGAACGGTCAGGAAAATGGCGCACAGATGCCCCAGGACGCCAAACAGGACCGCCTGGATCATGACCGGCTGAAGCGGACGGATCTGGCCGATCAGCTCTTTCATAATGGTCAGACCGCTGCGGCGGACGCCCGGGCCGGCGGCCGGACGACCGTCCGGCTCCTCCGCAGGCCCATCGTCATTCCGGTTTTGCGCGTCCGCGTTCCGGTTCAGAAATTCCTGATATTCCTCTGTAAAACGGGATGCAGGTCCCGGCAGATCCCCTGCTTCCTCTGCAGGCTCCAGGGAGAGGATCCGGGGCTCCGATTGTGACAGCTCCTTTTCCTGAGGGTCCGGCACGGAACCGGCTGCCGTTTCTTCCGCCGCCTTCCGGTTCTCCAGATTCAGGGCGTATTGTTCCATCTGGATCTGGCTCTGATAAAGGGACGCGTATTTCCCGCCCCAGTGCATCAGCTGGTCATGGGTGCCGCGCTCCGCCACCCGGCCTCCTTCCATCATAAAGATGCAGTCCGACCCGGTAACATTCGCCAGACGATGGGAAATCAGGATGACCGTCTTTGTCCGGGCCAGATGACGGATGGCTTTCATGATCATCTCCTCACTCCCGGCATCAATATTGGACGTGACTTCGTCAAAAATGTAAATGGGAGAATCATGCAGAAGGGCCCTGGCGACCACCAGACGCTGGCGCTGACCGCCGGACAGGTTGGAGGCGCCTTCGGTCAGGCGGGTCTGCAGTCCGTCCTGTGTCAGGAGGAAGCTTTCCAGATTGACAGCCCGCAGAACACTCCACATGCGGGCTTTATCTGCTTTTGGGTCGGCCAGCAGCAGCTGCTCTTCGACGGTTCCTTTAAAGAGATAGCTGTCTGCAGCTGCCAGCGTAATATTCCTGACGATACTATCCTCGGAAATCTCCGAAAGCAGACTTTTGCCGATCCATACTTTGCCGCTGTAATCCCGGATCCTGCCGGTCAGAACGCGGGCAATGGTAGATTTACCGCACCCGGAAGGCCCTACAATAGATACAAAACTGCCCCGGGGACATTGTATGCCGGCGCCCCGCAGGGCTTCGGAAGACGCGCCCGGATAAGTATAATGCATTCCCTGCATGACCAGATCTGTCTGCTCGGGATCAATGGCACCGGTCTTCTGTTCCGGTTCCGGCAGATCCAGAAATGCGAAGATCCTGTCACTGGCTGCCATGCCGTTCATGGCAACATGGAAATAAGATCCCAGCCTGCGCATGGGAATGAAAAATTCCGCTGCCAGCCATATGACCATGACCGCCGCAGAGAAATCGATCTTTCCTGCTGTCAGCTGCCACAGGGCCACGAGCATGCCCAGAGCAGCTCCCGCATAGGCAATGACATCCATTACAATAATAGAATTGAGCTGCATCTGCAGGACTTTCATGGTGACCTGGCGGAAATGCTCAGATTCCTGATCCATGGATTTCTGCCGTTCCTTATCCGCCATATAGATCTTAAGGGTGGTCATGCCCTGCAGATTCTCCAGAAAGCTGTCACCAAGGGACAGATAGATGTCCCAGTACTTACTGAGGATCCTTTTGGCAATCTTCTGGACCAGAACGATCACGGCCGGAATCAGGGGGACGCAGACAAGCAGAAGCAGGGCCGCAGGAAAACAGACCGGAAGGAAAAAGATAAAGAGCGTAAAGGGCGCCAGCAGCGCATAGAAGAACTGGGACAGATATTTCCCGAAATACACTTCCAGCTGCTCCACACCTTCGCCTGCCATCTGTACGATTTCGGAGGTAGGCGTCGTCTCCCGGTAGGTCAGCCCCAGTCGGAGCGCCTTGGCATATATTTTGTCCCGCAGGATCCTCTTGACATCCACACTGGCCTTAAAGGAAGCCCGGGAGGCCTGGCGGTCGCCTGCTGTACGCAGGATGATCCCAAGCGCGATCAGGCCCGCGGCCCGAAGGATCTCCGGGCTGCCCATGGAGCCTTCCAGGGCGGACCGGAGCAGCCCTGTAAATGACCAGATCAGGATGATCTGGCCTGCCAGGGACAACCACATCCACAGGACCTGGAAGGCAATATATCTGGCCGAATCGGATAAAAGCTGTATCAGTCTGGTCTTGATCAAAGCAGCCTCCTTTTTCAAACGTATGCTCCTTCGGGGAGCAGATAACAGGATAGTAAGATTTTTGCCGGGCGTTTTCCGTGCCCGGCAAAAATGACTGATCTTATTCTGTGTAATTGTTATAAATAAATACATGGTCATCGATACAGATGAACTGGTCCAGGGCAAATCCTGTAACACAGACATAATGATGACCGCTGTCCGATACAAAATAACTGGCCGCGCAGCTGCCTGCCTCGGTAACAAAACCGGTCTTGGCAGCTACGACCTCGCCGGGGGTCTCCTTATCCTCAATCCTGCGCAGGAACATATTGGACAGATCCAGCCCATCCGGGTGGATGTCGCTGGAGGAAAGAATATAATGATGGGTAGAGAGCACCTCCCTGCAGAAGTCATTTTCCACCGCAGCTTTGAGAATCATGCCCATATCGACCGCAGTACAGTAAAGATCATCATTATAAAGACCTATACAGTTGGTGAAATGGCATGTGTCAGACAGTCCCAGCGCCTCTGCTTTGGCATTCATCCGGTCTACAAATTCCTCCTGGGATCCCGCACAGTAGACCGCCAGGGTATAAGCGGCATCGGCGCCGGAAGGAAGAATCGTACCGTAAAACAGGTCCCGCACCGTGGTGACTTCTTCCGGTTCATAACCGGCCGTACTGCAGCCGGTCTCATAAGCATAATCAATGGCCTCCTGGGGAACCGTTACCTGCTCATCCAGATTGGAAACATAATCCGCTGCCGTCAGGACCGTCAGGATCTTGGTCATGGACGCCGGATACATTTTACTGTCACATTCCTTCTGGGCAACGATCGTATTGGTATCGACATCGATCAGCACCGCAAAGAGGGAGTTGAAATTAGGATCGTCGATGGTTTTGATATTGTCTGCCTTTTTGGGACTGTATCCGTTGGCGAACGAAGCCACTTCCGGGGACCGTCCGGCCCTTGCTTTCGCTTTGGCCTCTTCTTCGGCTTTCGCTTTGGCCTCTTCTTCGGCTTTTGCTTTGGCCTCCTCTTCGGCTTTCGCTTTGGCCTCTTCTTCAGCTTTCGCTTTGGCTTCCTCCTCCGCTTTCGCTTCCTCTTTTTTCTCCGCTGCCGCCTTCTTCGCGGCTTCCTCCCCGGTCGTACTGCCGGCGGCTGCCTGTGACGGATCTGCCGCTGCGGTCTGCCCGGCAGACGCGGCCGCAGCCTGATGGCTGCCGCCCGGATGGAATATCTTGAAAATGCCGAATAGAATCACGGCGGCAACGACAATACCGATCACAGTGAACTCGGCCATGAGCTGACGCTGACGGCGCCGTTTCTGCTCCCGCCACCGTTTCTGTCTGGACGCCTGGGTGGTCCGTCTGGTTCTCGAAGTCCCGGACGGTGCTTTTCTGGCCGTTCTTTTTCCGAAAGACCTTTCTTTTTTTCGTGCGTTTCTGTTTGTATTCTCTTGTATATCCATATTTTTTCCCTGTATTGCAGCATTTGTGCGGAAAGAACCCCCGGGCCCCTTCCTTATAAAAAAATCACGCATGCTCTATTTTAGCGGTAAGGTTTCATGATTGCAATAAAATCCGGCCCGGGAAGGGCCGATTTACGTCTCTTTTGCCTCTGCGGCAGAAAAATAATGCGGATTCTGCAGGGTCTATTGGATTATCTGCCCCGTATGGTTTATATTAGGATTCATCAGCCGGCAGGCCTTGCTGATAGAACAGGCAGCGGCCGCTTTCCCGGCTATTTTACAGCTATTCATTCACAGGAGCAAAATTGACCAATCAGAGAAAAAACGCGGGCGGCTCTCACCGGAGCCCTGCGGACCGACCGCATAAAACAAATAGAAGGGCCGGAACCGGCAGACGGCGGAAGAAATCCGCAAAGCAGACGGCCTGCCATCTCCTGCGGATCCTCCTGACGCTGCTGGTCTGTATGACCGCCGCCCTCCTGACCGCCGCTGCCGCGGTATATTGTCTGGGCAGCGCGCGTTACAAAGAAAGACTCTCCGACCGGGTCCTGGACTATCGCCCGGATGTGGAAGCGGCAGCGGAAGAATGTGGTATTTCCGAATATGTCCCCTGTCTGCTGGCTATCATGCAGGTAGAGTCCAAAGGAAAGGGAGAAGATGTCATGCAGGCCAGTGAATCCATGGGCCTGTCGCCCAATACGCTGACAGCGGAGGAATCCATCCTGCAGGGCTGCCGGTATTTCGCAGAGCTTCTGCGCCGGGCTGAAACACTGGGCTGCGATACGGACAGCGTCATTCAGGCCTACAATTACGGAATCGGCTATCTGGATTATGTCGCGGTGGAAAACGGCGTCCATACCCCTGCCCTGGCTGTGGAATATGCCCGGGGCCGGTCCGGCGGCAGACGGCAGCCCTATTTCCATCCCATTGCCATCCGGGCCAACGGAGGCTGGAAATACCGTTACGGAAATATGTTCTATGTACATCTGGTAAAAAGGTATCTGCCCTGACCAATCGGATGATTTTTCTGTTTTTTCCACAGGGCAGCCGCTTTTGTCAACTATCTGTGCACCTGAAAAACCACTTTATCCACAATTCGAATGTGGATAAAGTGGTTTTAGGCCGCTTTTCGGCAAACCCATGCGATTGTATAAGGTTTCCAACCCGGTAATCTAGTAGAATAGGGGTGGTGATGTATATGCTCCCTCATATACAGAGATCGACATATTCTCTCGTCAACTGTAGTTTACCTCAGTATCTCCAATCGATCTCACGCCAAAGGGCATCCCTCCTCATAACAGGATGCCCTTTTTTGTGTTCATTTATTTCGAAGCCTGTATTACAGGTCGTTTCTGAAATGGGGAGCGTAGCGGGCTGCCAGCAGAATGGCTTCGACCAGGCTGACTTCACCTGCGGTTCCCGTACCGGCAATATCAAACGCCGTCCCGTGATCCACGGAGGTCCGCAGGATCGGCATGCCGTTGGTCACAGAAATCGTCCTGTCAAAATCCAGGGTCTTGGCAGCGATATGTCCCTGATCATGATACAGGGACAGGACACTGTTGTAACGTCCCTGAGCAGCCTGATGGAAAACGGAATCCGCCCCAATGGGGCCGGCCACCCGGTACCCTCTTTTCTGCAGTTCTTCTACCGCAGGCATGATCTCCCGTACCTCTTCCCAGCCGAACAGACCGTGCTCACCGCAGTGGGGATTGAGGCCCGCAATTGCCATGGTCCCTTCCGTTACGCCCAGCCGCTGCAGCGCCCGGGTACATTCTTCGACACAGCTGATGATATTGTCTTTGGTAATCCGGTCCAGCATGTCCCGCAGGGACAGATGACGGGTCAGGAAAAAGATGCGCATGCCGTTGGTCTCGAACATGGTCAGAGGGTTTTTCGTTCCGGTCAGGGCTCCGAAGATTTCCGTATGGCCGATATAGGGGATTTTGGCGGCCCGGAGCGCTTCCTTATTGATACAGGTCGTCGCGACCGCGTCTGCCTGGCCATCCATCGCCAGCTGTACGCTTTTTTCAATATATTCATAAGCGGCTCTGCCGCACATGGCCTGGATCTGTCCGAATGCAAAGGTATCCATGTCCACATTTTTCAGGTCGATCAGATTCAGGATTCCCTGCCTGTAATCTCCCTGGTCCGGGCTGTCCACAATATGGATCTGCAGATCCCTGCCGCAGATCCGGACCGCCTGACGGAGAATATTGCTGTCTCCCGTCACGATCACCCGGGCCGTATCCACCACCTCCGGTACGGCCATTGCTTTTACTACGATTTCAGGTCCTATGCCGGCAGGATCGCCGATTGGTACTGTGATCAGGGGTCTGTTCATTTCTCGTCCTCCTTTTGTATAACTGTCAGGCGATACCCTTTGCCGGTATCCGTACCATGTTTTCAGTGTATCATTTCCGGCGGCCGTCTGGGAATAGCGCCTTCACCCTTTCCCGCAGAATATTTGCCGGTAAAACCTGTCCGTCCTGTACCGGTGAATTGACGCAAGTATGTTACAATAGAGGAAAAGGAGGTACCCATGAAAGAGAATACAAGTACCGGATCCGCCCGCCGGTCCGGAAAAAAACGGATCCGCTGGATCGATCTGGCAAGGGCTTTCGGAATCATAACCGTCGTACTCTGTCACTGTGTGCATGAAATCTACCGGCTGCAGCTGACCTACATGTCTTCTCTGCATCGTACGGGAAGGCTGTTCGGCTTTGCCGCTTTTACGGCCGGCAGACTGGGCGTTCCGCTCTTTTTGATGATCAGCGGATACCTTCTTCTGAACAGGACCTATACAGCAGACCGCTGCCGGTATTTTTTCCACCATAATTTTCTGCGGCTGCTGGCCTGTACGGAGATCTGGTTCCTCTTCTACCATATATTCCTGTCCGTGACCAACCAGCAGGACTTTTCTCTGCGGGATATGCTGCTGGAAATGCTGTTCATCAAGAACGGCAGCATCGGCCATATGTGGTATATGCCTGTTATTCTGGGCGTATACCTGCTGCTGCCCGCGGCCGCCAATGCCCTGCATTCTCTGGAACTGTCCAGCCTCAGGATTCCTTATATCATTGTCATGGCATACGCTTTTGCCTGTCCCGTCCTGGTGGTACTGGCCCAGACGGCCGGATGGCCGCCCCTGAGCCGGAAGTTCGAGCTGGGCTTCTCCGGCGGAATTTACGGTCTGTACCTGGTGACCGGCTGGCTGATCCGCAGAGGCTTATTGAAAAAGATCGAGACACCTGTCCTGTGCTTTACGTCCCTGTGCGGCTTTGTGCTGACTGTCGGTCTCCAGTATTACGCCTACAGAAATCTGGTGGAGTACAATGTCTGGTATGACTGCGGCCTTCTGATGATCTGCGCTGTCTGCCTGTTCGAACTGTTCTCCCGGATCCGCCGGGTACCGCTCTATACCGGAATCCGCTTTCTGTCCGGGCACGCTTTCGGTATTTATCTGATCCACTATCTGTTCATCCTGATCCTGGCCCCGGTCATCCGGCCTCTGTCAGTCATGCTGCCGGTCCGGGTCTTTCTGCTGTGGCTGGCTGTCCTGCTGCTGTCCTGCCTGCTCAGCCTGCTGATCTCCCGGATCCCCCGCTGCGGCAGATTCCTTCTCTATATGAAATAAAGGAAATAAATTAAAGGAGCTTTATTATGTCAACAAAAGAAAATAAGATGGGCACCATGCCGGTCAAACAGCTGATCATCTCCATGTCACTGCCGATGATGATCTCCATGCTGGTACAGGCCCTGTACAACGTAGTCGACAGCATCTTTGTAGCCCGTCTCAGTGAAGAAGCCCTGACCGCCGTTACCCTGGCTTTTCCGCTGCAGAACCTGATGATCGCCCTGGGCTCCGGTACCGGTGTCGGTATCAACGCCCTCCTGTCCCGTTCCCTGGGAGAAAAGCGTTATGACCGGTCCGACGCGGCCGCGGCCAACGGTCTCTTCCTGACCTTCTGCAATTTCCTGGCTTTCCTGCTGATCGGTCTTTTCCTGACCGGCGCTTTTGTCCGTACCCAGACACAGGACGCGGAGATCATCGGCATGAGCGCCGCCTATCTGCGGATCGTGACCTGTCTGTCTGCAGGACTGTTCTTCCAGATGACCTTTGAGCGTCTGCTGCAGTCTACAGGCCTGACCATTTACAGTATGGTCTCCCAGGCGACCGGCGCGATCGTCAACATTATTTTTGATCCGATCATGATCTTCGGCCTGTGCGGCTTTCCCAGACTGGGCGTAGCCGGCGCCGCCCTGGCCACGGTCCTTGGACAGACGATCGCCGCCTGTCTGGGCCTGCTCCTGAACCTGCGCTATAATAAGGAGATCCATTATTCTCTGAAAAAATGTCTGCGTCCGGAAGGGAGCATCATCAGCAAAATCTACGCGGTCGGCGTCCCTTCGATCCTGATGATGTCGATCGGCTCCCTGATGACCTATCTGATGAACCGGATCCTGATTACTTTCTCCACGACCGCTACGGCCGTATTCGGTGTGTATTTCAAGCTGCAGAGCTTTTTCTTTATGCCGGTCTTCGGTATGAACAACGGACTGATTCCGGTCCTGGCCTATAATTACGGCGCCCGGAAAAAGGACCGGATCGATGAAGCCCTCCGCTTTTCCATCGGTCTTGCCATAGGCATCATGCTGGCCGGAACGATCGCCTTCCATCTGATACCCGGCACTCTGCTGGGCTTCTTCAACGCCTCAGAGGAAATGCTGCGGATCGGCATTCCGGCCCTTCGGATCGTAAGTCTGTCCTTTACCATCGCCGGCGCCTGCATCGCCATGGGTTCGGTATTCCAGGCTTTCTCCGTCAGTACCTACTCCCTGATCATCTCCATCTGCCGTCAGCTGGTCATTCTGATCCCGCTGGCCTGGCTCCTTGCCCGTACCGGTGAGGTCACCATGGTATGGTGGGCCTTCCCCATGGCGGAGATCGTCTCCCTGATACTCTCCGTCTTCTTTTTCAGAAGAGTCTATCAGACCATCATCAGCCGTCTCTGAGATTTTCGCGGGAGCGGAAAGACCTGGCTTTACCAGATCTTTCCGTTCCCGTTTTCCGCGCCGCCGTTCCCGCCATCGCTGCCGCCAGACTCTCCGGAAGCCTGTTCCCGGGCCTCTTCCCTTGCCTGCTCTCCTTCTTTCTGCTGCTGTTGCTGCTGGCGTTCTCTCTGAATATCCTTTTCCTGGGACTCCAGCCGGCGTTTGATCTTCTGTTCTTTGGCAGAGCTCCCGTTCTGCTGCTGCTGATTCTGCTGATCCTGCTGGTCCTGCTGATCCTGCTGGTTCTGGTCCTGCTGATCCTGCTGATCATCCTGATCATCCTGATCGCCCTGGTCCTGATCCAGCTTCTCTTTCAACTCCTCGATCTTTTTGTCGATCTCATTTTTAAGCTGCTGGGCTTCCGGGTCATGTCCGTCATTCTCATCCGTGGCGCAGCCCACCTCCAGCAGAACTTCTCTGGCTTCTTCCAGGATACTGATCGCGTACAGAATATCGTCATTGGTCTCCAGCCCTTCAAAATCAATCTGGCCGATCAGGGAAAGGGCCAGATTGACCCTGACATCGCATTCTTTCCCTTCCGGGATGTCCAGGGTCAGGGCATAACGGAAATAGGCCTCTGCCATTTCATAATTTCCGGTCATGTAGTATCCGTTCCCCACGTTATAGGCAGCGATATAGCCTTCCGGCCGGTTGATGGTCTGCACCAGGCGCTCTTCAGTCCCGACCTTATATTCACCCTGCGCATACCGGCTCAGATAATACCGGTTGGTCAGATAACGCCAGGACAGGAATATGGCCGCGGCGGCGGTCAGCGCGGCCAGAAAGAGCAGCAGGAAGCTGATCCGGAAGGTTCTGCCGAAGGCAGCCATTTTTTTCCCGGTCTTTTTGAATTTTTCCGTGATTTTATCTGCTTTCATAGTCTGTCCCTGTAAATCAGCATAAATACTTCCATCAGCAGCAGGATCGCTGCCGGGATGGCGAACTTCCACGCGATATCAATGTAAGTGACCCCTTTTTTGTCACTGACGACCGTGCTGCTGGACTGTATGATCTTCTGCAGCAGGGGCTTTATGCCGGCGCCGGTGGCCGGATGGATATACTCCACTTTCAGATCTCCGGCAATCTGTTTGAGATTGCCCTCATCCATACAGGACACGGCGTCCTGCATGGTATTGGGATCCCGGAGCGTGTAGCCGACGCTCATTGTCGCGCCTTTTTCGGTTCCGTATCCCAGGACCGCTCCGCCGTCTGTCAGCTCCGCCAGGGGCTGGAAAGATGTCAGCTCCGAACCATCCGTAATCTCCCCGTCGCTCATAAAAAAGACAACCGTCATCCGTCCCTTTTTGGTCCGGGAACGTTTGAGCATTTTCTCCATGTCCCCATAGGCCGTATTGAGGGAACTGCCTTTGGCATAGTCCCTGTCCGGAGGGAAGATCAGGTCCAGGGCATCCTCGACCGCTTCTGTATCCTGGGTATAGGGGGACATGACCATGGAGGTATTGTTAAAACGCACCAGGCCGTAACTGGCGCCCGGCAGTTCTTCCATGATCATACGGCAGTCACTGCGGACCTGGTCGATCCGGGTGCTCCCGTTCCTGCCGTCTTTGGCCCACATGCTGATGGTCCCGTCCACGACGAAAAGGACATCTACGTTTTTCGCCTCTGAGTTATAGAGCTTTTCCTCGGTCTTAAAGCGGCAGGCTATGGCAAAGACCAGTCCGAAGATCAGGACCAGCCGGACCGCGGAAAAGATCTTCATGCCGGGATGCTCCGCACGCCGCAGTATATGCAGCAGCAGGAGGGCCAGCGGGATCCCCAGCAGAAACGCCAGGGCTATGATGGGTATAAGAGGTTCTTTGATCATTTTCGCAATATTACTCCTATGATGGATGAAACAAGCAGGCTGACCAGGAGCACGGCGGCGGGAATGACCGGCTGGTCCACCGCCCGGGTCTCCACGATCTCACCGGTGCTTTTAGCCTCTTCCTTCTGGATCGAGGCAACGATCTGGCTGCCCGGGAACGAATCGCTGGCGGAATAGAAGATTCCGCCGATGGATTCCACATCCCTGCGGTAGTTCTCTCCCAGCTGCAGATACTCTTCACGGGTAAAATCATCCTGCTCCAGATCTTCCGGGAAAACCGCGTAGACTCTCACATCATGGGCCGCGCACAGTTCCATGGCGTCGCGAAGCTCGGCAATGGGCGTGGACCGGGCCATCTGACAGTTATCCGTGACCATAATGATGGCGCGGGTCCTTTCCGCCTCCTCCAGTCGGGGAAAACTCATCAGGCAGGCGCATACGCCCTCGCCGATCAGGGAAGAACCCTTCATAAGATTGTTGACCAGGGTCGCGCCCAGCTCATAATCCAGCTTCCGTTCCAGTTCCTCATACAGTTCCTGTTTGTCCGGGGGAATGTCGCTGTAGTATTCGTAGTCGCCGAATTCCTCCATATACTGCTTCTGCATGCGGAAGATCTCTTTCAGATCCTCCAGCTTCTCAATGACATATTCGTAGTCATCTGTCATCGGCACATAAACGACGGACGTCGTATTGTAAATGCAGATGCCGAATCTGTCTCCATCCAGTCCCCGTACCATTTCCTCCAGGGAATCTACGATCTGATAATTGATATCATAGATGGAATAGGATACGTCCAGACACAGGAAAATATCTCTTTTCTTTTCTTCCCCGCGTATGACCTCTGTCCTGAACGGCCTGGCAGCCAGGACCATCGCTGACAGGCAGGCCGTAATCAGGCTTGCTTCCAGCAGGAAGCTCAGCACCGCGTATATAGCACGGATCCTCTTATACTCGGGCAGAGACCGGATCAGTTCCGTATTGGCGGCCCGGGGACCGCCCTGGTAGCTGCTTCCGTTTTTCCTGCGCCGCAGGTGCAGGAGGATCAGGCCGGCGGCCAGGATCAGGGCGCCGGCAATCAATAGGATAGGTCGCATCAATGCCATGTCTGTATTGCCTTTCTTGTCTTTCGAATGGAGGCGCGGGCGTCCACCCTGGTCTTGCGGGCAAATTCCGGCTCATAGAATTCGCTGATCAGCTCCCGGAGTCCTTCCATATGAAGGGCGCGCATTTCGTTCAGGGTCAGCGGGCCGATCTCCCGGCCGCTGATATCAGACGCGAAGCCCCGGGCAATATCGCTCATTTCACGGTAGGCTTCCCGTACCGTGATGCTGCCGTCCAGCAGACGGTTCTCGGTCTGATCCAGTTTTTCCAGATACCTGACCCGGATACCGGCCAGCGTAACGGGATTCAATTCCCAGGTCCTTTCTTCTTTTGCCACTTCCGGCTTCTGATTCCGCTTCTTCCAGGCAAAGAAGAGCAGGGCGGCGGTCAGCAGCAGCAGGACCGGTACTGCGGCCATCCACCACAGGGAAAAAGCCATGGGCGGCTGCAGCTCAACTGTGAAATCCATATCTGTTCCTTTCAAGCAGCTCGACGATCCCGTCCATAATACGGTCTTCGCTGCTGATGGTTGTCATATTTACACGATATTTCCGGAAGATCCGGTCTGTCTGGTCCATAATCTCCTTCCGGCGGCGGGCCTCCATTTCCTTCAGCCTGCCGAAACGGCTCAGGAAGGGAATTACGTAACGCCGGCCGGCAAGATCATAGGCGCCCGGCGTGAACATGGAAACATCCTCGATCACAATGACCAGCAGGTCATTATTCATGGTGACCCTGCGGATCAGGTTTTCGTTAAGACCTGCCAGGCCCGGCAGGTCCGTGATCAGAAAGATCATCATTTTTTTACGCTGGGTATCCACGGACCGGGACAGAACTTCAAATACGCCGGTCCCGTTCCCCGCCATTTCCTTCCGCCAGCTGTAGAGCTGCTTTTCCAGGTGATCTGTTCCGGACCGGAAATAATTGATCCGGTAGCCGTGATCCCCGGCATAGGCCAGGGAATAATCCGCTCCCTGGCGGTCTCCCAGATAGGCCAGGGTCCCGAAGATCATCAGTGCGACTTCGCTTTTCTGCTCACCGGAAGGAGTATCTCCTTCCATTTTGCTGCCGCAGTCTCCGACGAAGAGTATGTTATGCTTTTTTTCCGCCACATACCGGCGGATCAGTGTCTTGCCGGTCCGGGAGGAGGATTTCCAGTCAATGTCATGAACATTGTCACCGAAATCATATTCTTTCAGATCATCGAACTCCAGGCTTCTGCCCCGGAATACCGAACGGAAATCACCTTCCAGTATATTGGAGGATTTCCGGCGGGTATAGAGATTGACCTGGGCCTTGATCTTTGCAAGGTAATTGTAATCCATAGTCTTGTCTCCGCTGTTATTTCACTGTCTCTGCCGGCAGACACTCAGGGAAGCTTGATTTTGGACACAATAGCGTCAATGATCTGCTCTGTTTCGACCCCGTCCGCAAAGGCGGAATAGTTGAGGCCGATCCTGTGACGCAGCACCTGGTGGCTCATTTCCTTGACATCATCCGGCGTCACATAAGTACGGCCCCGCATGAGAGCGACCGCCTTGGCGACCCTTAAAAAGGCAATGGAGGCACGGGGGCTGGCGCCGATCCGGATATACTCCGCCATCCGGTCATCCAGCAGTCCTTTGGGGAACCTGGTGGCATTGACTATGGCGGAAATATACTGTTTGACAGACCGGTCCGCATAGACCATTTCCGCAATGTCCTGGACCCGGTCCACATCCTGAATGGTCAGGACCGGCGGGGTCTTCTCAAACTGGCGGGCCTCCATTTTCTCCAGAACGGTGACCTCCTCATCCATACTGGGATACGTGATCTTTTCCTTGATCATAAAACGGTCCGTCTGGGCTTCCGAAAGCGGGTATGTGCCTTCCTGCTCAATGGGGTTCTGAGTAGCAATGACGATAAAAATATCCTGGGGCATTTTGTAGGTAATACCGCCAATGGTCACCTGCCGCTCCTGCATGGCTTCCAGCATGGCACTCTGGGTCTTGGCGCTGGAACGGTTGACTTCGTCCAGCAGTACAAAATTGGCGAAGACAGGTCCAAAGATGGTCTCGAACTTGCCGGACTCCTGATGATAGATCTGGGTTCCGATGATATCACTGGGCAGCAGGTCGGGCGTGCATTGTACCCGGGAGAATTTGCCGTCCACGGCGTCTGAAATTGCCTTGGCGGCCGTTGTCTTGGCCAGTCCGGGTACCGATTCGATCAGGATATGTCCATCCGCGATGATCGCCGCCGTCAGGGATACCCGGAGTTTGCTCTGTCCGACTACTTTGCTGCTGTAATAATCCGAAAGCTTGCGGATCACCTCCTGGGCATATTCGAAATCTTCTCTTGCTATACTGGGTCTGGTATTCTGAAAGGCCATGCTGCTATTTCCTCCTTCACTGTTTTCATGCGGCCGCATACGGATATATTATAACTATTTTTACATGCTGTATGTGTGTATTTTTTTTGAAAAGTGAACCGGAAACTCTGACTTGCCGGTTCACTTTTCAATAAAAGACAGGGGGCGGCTGCCCCCTGTCTCCCTGTCCGGAAAGCGCGGCCTGTCCCGGCCCTGCCCCGTCTGAAATCAATATCCTTCTGCTTTCTCCGCCTTGACGATCTTGACGATCCTGCTGGTGCCCAGTCTGGACGCGCCCAGCTCCATGAATTTCTCGGCGTCGGCAATGCTGGAGATGCCGCCGGCCGCCTTGATCTTTACATCGGGGCCTACGTGGGCCGCGAAAAGGGCCACGTCGTCAAAAGTGGCGCCTGCTGTGGAGAAGCCGGTGGACGTCTTGATAAAATCGGCGCCCGCTTCCGTGACGATTTTACACATGCGGATCTTCTCTTCCTCTGTCAGCAGGCAGGTCTCGATGATGACTTTGAGAATTCTGCCCCTGCAGGCCTTTTTAATGGCCTCGATCTCCTTGCGGACTTTTTTGTCCTTGCCGGCCCTGAGCAGGCCGATATTGATGACCATGTCGATCTCATCCGCTCCGTTGGCGATGGCGTCCGTCGTTTCAAATACCTTGACAGCCGTGGTCGTATTGCCGTTGGGGAAGCCGATAACGGTACAGATCTTCATCCGGTCCCCGACATATTCCTTTGCCTTGCGCACGTAGCAGGGCGGAATACAGACGGAAGCGGTCCCGTATTTGATGGCGTCGTCGCACAGGGCCCGGATCTCATCCCAGGTCGAGGGCTGCAGCAGCAGGGTATGGTCGCAAATGCTGAGAATCTTCTGAATATCCATATTTCTGTCCTTTCCTGTCTCCTGTCCTTCCGACAGGTCTCTCAATGCCCGGATCAGACCGGTGTTACTGGGGCTTGTTTTCCTCCGCGTCCCTGCGGATCAGGATCCGGATGGCTTCCACCGCGGTCCGGATGGCCAGGTCCGTATCGTGGACCTGTTTGTTGGGCAGGCCTTTTTTGGCCCGTTCCTGGTTGGCGACGACCAGGCAGACGGAGCCGGTCCTGGCGCCCAGGAAACCGCCGACGATAAAGATGGCGGCCGATTCCATCTCGGAAGCCTTGCATCCCATCCGCAGCCAGGCCTGCCATTTGTTCTCCAGTTCATAGCTGACCGGCATCAATTCCGGTTCATGCTGGCCGAAGAAGGAG
>OCVV011317438.1_pt1 | contig 29533 bp, 8 predicted proteins | sample 1539721 | NCBI WGS metagenome assembly OCVV01 (sample SAMN02144230, study PRJEB22623) | gut metagenome | biome: sheep rumen | host: Ovis aries | place: New Zealand | reverse complement strand
ACTGCGGCTTACATGGCCGCCGGCCATGTTGACCTGTGTGTTACCCGTGACGATTGCTGCATCAGGATCTGTTTCCACGCCCTTACCTGCACCATAGACGGTGCCCGTGATGTAGGCGCCTAACACCTTCTTGGTCTCGCCTGTTGACGTGAGGGTGATGTCGTTGCCGATCTCCGTGCCGATGTTCACCGTCGTGTTGCCATAGACGGCCGCCTCGTTACCGCCGCCATAGACGTTCTCGATGGCACCGAGCTGGTCGGGGTTGTTGCCGTCGTCAGTGGGAATGGTGCTGTAGTAGAGGCCCTGCACCATATTTATATTTACCGTCGGGTCGCCATACATGGCTGCGCCCGTTCCCAGGCCGCCGCCGAACACCTTCCCGATGCTGGTACACGAGATGACGTTCAGCACGGGCTGCGCGTAGGGGAAGCTATGGGTGGCGTCGTTCGCCGGGTTGGTCACCGCCGTGTGGGTGTCGGAGGTCGAGGTGCGAGGCAGGTATTTGATGCGGCCGTCCGCAAGGGTCTCGCCGCTGTCGTAGTAGCCGAAGATAGAGTAGGCCGCCTGGTTGCCGCCGAGGTAGAGCTCGTCGATGTTGATGGCGCGGCAGCCCGTCTCCTCGATGTTCACCTTGATATGTCCCTTGATGATGCCGCCCAGGTTGTTGCCGCCGAACACCTGTCCGAAGGTGCCGCTGGTCACCGTCAGCTCCACGTTGCCGTTGACGTTGGCATTGTCGGCGCCGCCGAAGACCAGGGGCGTCTTCGTGGCTGGCATACAGCCCATGATCAGGATGACGTCGCCGTCGATGTCGGCGTTCTTGCCGGCACCCACCAGCTTGTCGATGTTCAGGGGACAGGTGCCTTCGCTCTCCTTCACCAGGAGGTCGATGGAACCCTTGATGGTTCCCTTCTGGTTGCTGGCGCCGTAGGCTTCGTGAATCGTACCGCCGTAGATGGTGCTGGTGGCATTGCCGGTACCGTAGTCCGTGCCGCCATTCACGCCGACGTCGGCACCGGGGTTCGGGTCGCCGTTGGGCAGGGCGTCCCTGCCGTTGCCGCCGCCGAAGAGATAGCCTATTTCATAGGTGCCGTTGATGGTCACCTTCGTGGCCGGCACGGCGGCAGCATTGCCGCCGCCATACACATATTCGATGCTGGTCAGGTCGCAGCCGTCGATGATGACTTCGGAGTAGGTCGTGGCGAGGTTCTCGGCCGTGATGGTCGGGGTGTAGGGCGAGAGGTTGCCGCCGCCATAGACGGCTGCTAACTCGTACTTCCCCTGGCCCTTCTCGATTGTGGCGTCGGCCTTTCCGGCCGTCACATCGTGACCGGGCCAGCCTTGTGTCTTGTAGATATGAACTACAGCCGTGCCGCTGGGCGTGCCGTTCAGGTTGTTGCAGCCGAAGATGTTGCCCTTCACCACGCAGTTGTCTGTTGCGGTGTTCTTGTTGAGCTCCACCAGCGTGTTGCCGTTGACCAGAGCCTGCACGTCGCTCGTGGCACCGTAGAAGCCACTCCTCCGTCCCAAGCCGCCGCCATAGACGTCGCGACCGACGGCGCCGCCCGACAGGCTGACGGTGGTGCTGCCGGTGTTGGCCAAGGCACCGCCTCCATAGACGTCCTTCGATATCGTGCCACCTTGGATGCCCACGCTGGTGGTGCCGTCCACGTTGGCGATGTTGCCGCCGCCATAGACGTCGCCGCTCACCGCTGCCGTTCCCTTGATGGTCACCTCTGTATTATTGCGCGAAGGGCTCTCGTTGCCGCCGCCATAGACGTTGCCTGCCACGGTGCCGCCATCGACGGTCAGGGAGATGGCGCCGGTGACGTTGCCCAGCTGGGTCATGTCGGTGTTGGTATAGAGGATCTTCTGGCCGTCGTCGGAACCGACGGTCGCGCGATACTGCCACGTGAAGGTCTCCGGAGCCACCGTGCCGAAGTCGCTGAACAGACCCGTCTCCTTGGTGTAGCGAGACTTGGTAGGCTCCGTAGCGGGATAGACATCCAGGGTGTTCGATGCAGCTTTATAACCGCCGCCAAAGACGCTTCCCTCGAACGTGCAGCCGGTCAGGGTGGAGGTGACCGTGCCATTCACCTTGCCCTGACAACCGGCTCCGTAGTAGTTGCCCTTGACCGTGCAGCCCTCCAACTCATTGGTGACGCTGCCCGTCGTGGCCAGGTCGAATTTGGCATAGCCGGTGTAGGAACGTGCCACGCCGGTTCCGCCACCGCCGGAGTACAAGATAAACTCAAACTTATAGCAGCTGCCGATACCATAAGTGGCGTTGTTTGTCAATCGCTTGTAAGTCGTGCCGAAGGCGATGGGGAAATCAATACTATTGCCGAAATTGACACCGGTATTGTTGCCCTCGCGGTTGTAGGTGATAGACGTGCCACCGAAGCCGGCACCATAGTACTCGCCGAAGGTGCTGCCCTTGGCGTGGGTGGTCACCGTCTTGCCTGCCGCCATGTCGCCGAACTCCGGGCCGCCGCAGTAGAAATCGACCAGGCTGTTGTTCATCGTGATGTCGATGTTGCCCGTGATGCGCGCCGAGCCCGACGTGCCGCCGCCGAAGAACTTGTAGATGCGGGCATGGTCTATCTTGGCCGTGACGTTGACGCCGTTGGTGCTGGGCTCCTCCATATAGGCGCCCAGCCATTTGTGGATTCTGCCGCCGGCACCCCAGAAATAGATGTCGGAGCCCGTGGCCGTGGCTCCCGCGCGGTAGCCCGTCATGTAGCATTCCTCTATCTCGCCGCCTGTGACAACAATTGGGCGGATGGTGGTCACGCGGGCATTGTCGGTGTGAGAACCGGGATAGAGTTCCTCGACATACGCGTTGCCGCCAATCTGCAGATAGCTCAGCCTGTTGGCATTGCCTGTTCTTGCGCGGACAATTTGGATGAAGTATCCGCTGTTGGCAATCCAGCGATTGTTGCCGTAGCCGTTGTCGGTGGCACTAAAGGCGCCGTCGTTGATTTCGCACTCGCTCATGAAGCTGACGCAGGTCTCGGTCAGCTCGAACCAACCACGTCCGTGCCAGATGCCAATGGTGGGATAAGGCGTACTGCCGGTGACACGCTCTGCCATACCCATGCCGATGTTTGGCACGAAGTCGAAGCGTATGGGCGGTATCGGGGAGCGGTCTGTCGTATGGTAGGAGTACCAACCGTAGTCGGGCTCCTGGTTGTTGTCCTCGTCCACGCTCATGATGGTGCAGGCCTTGGCTGTGTTGAAGGTTACGCCGCCGATTGCATTCTGATTGTAGTGGTAGTTGCCTACCAGCACAATGGCCTGCGCATGCGGGTTGGTGCTGTTGGACATCGCATTGACCAACGTGCCGAGGTTGGTATAGACGGTCCGTCCGTGGTAGGCGGTAGGCACTTGATAGGCAAGGTCGGTCTGTCCGCCGTAGCCGTTGTTGTAGCCAAAGTCGGCGCGCGCGTCGCTCAGATAGAAAGCATTGGCAAAGTTGGCCTCGATGCTGATGGACGTCACGCCGTAGGGCACGATGTAGTTGCCGCCTTGGGCAAAGATATAGGGATTGGTGGTGGCATTGTAGATGTCCTTTGCCGTGCAGTCGCGGTCGGCGAAGTTGTAGTTCTGCAGCGAGCCTGTCGTGCCACCCGTCACGGAGGTGATCTTCCAGCCCGTACAGATCTTAGAGTAGTCGCGCGTCCAGCCGCTGAACTCGTTGGCGAAGGGCAGGACGACCTTGCCCCACGTGAAGTCGTAGTGCAGCGTGTCCATATCCGTGATGGGCAGGTCGCACGTGTAGCTGCTGCCATTGATGCTGACGTTGACGGTGAGGCTACCGCTATTGCCCATCTCCGTGAGCTGCTTGCCGGCGAAGTCTTCGGAAGTGGTGGGGAGGTTGGCCTCGATCTCTTCGGTGGTCTTCTTGGTGTCCTTCTTCCATTCCTCGATGATGGGATAAGGGGCCACCTCAGGCTTCAGCACCCAGTGGCCTATCTCGGCCACCTGGACTGCCAACGGCGCATTGTCGCCAGTGCCGAAGAGGAAGTAGGCGGCCAGCTCGCGATGCGTGTTCTGTATGTGGCGATAGAAGGGGAAGCGCGTGAGGAACACGTCCTTGTCGATGGCCAGCTGGTCGTTGTAGGCCGTGTACGTGAGGTTTGCACGAGAGCGGTAGTAGTTGTATTCGGTCAGCTTCTGCACGTTGTTGGTGTGGTTGCCGCCATAGACCGGAGAGCGGTTGGTGCCGGAGGTGAGGTCGCCGTACATCATGCAGTTGGTGATGCGCACACCCGTGGTGTTGACCGTCGTGGTGCCGCTGATGGTGCCTTGGTTGCGGCCCACGATGCCGGCGGCATAGTCACCGCCGCTGACGCTGGCATAGTTGTAGCAATTCACCACGCGGACGTTGGAGTCCGAAGCAATCAGTCCCACCAGTCCGCCGGCATTGGTAGAGCCGCTGACGCTGCCGCCCAGCACGCCGCAGTTGTAGATCTTTGCGGACCCCGTGGCGGTGCCGCATACGGCGCCCACCGTCTCGCCGGAGATGCTGACGTCCTGGAAGCGGACGTTCTTCACCGTGCCGCCGTTCAAGGTCGTGAAGAGCGGGGCCGAAAGGCCGCTGATGGTGTGGTAGCCGCCGTCGAGGGTACCGCTGAAGGTGGCGACGCCGGGAGTGCCGGAGGCATCACCCGTCAGGCGGTAGTTGCCGTCGGGATTCGTGATTTCTGAGAGTGAGGATATCTCCTGGAGGTCAACATCGGAGTCGCCGTATTCATAAGGTCTGGCATTGGAGGCTGTGTTGGCAGTGGTGTTACGTTCTACGCCATTAGCAAGATTGACATAATAGGAATAGGTGCCATTGTAGCGATTATAAACATAAGTGCCGTTTGTACGCCAGCGATAATAATTGTTAAGAACATTGGTGGCCAGAGCTAAATCAGCATCGGGAGCACCAAGGAAATACCTCGTGCCGTCTACTGTCTGGAACAGATAACTATTCGTATTGCTATTCAGAGTTCCTGCTGTTGTACCATCCGTATTCGAGGCACAACTCCAAATACAGGTCGTCGGATTAAAGGTCGTAACGCGCTGTACAGCGTTTGTGCCATTACGTGCGAGGTAATATGTCGTACCACCATTGACGTATGCCAATACATAGTCGGCAGCCTTTGCCCCACTGATGCCTGTCATCAGCAGTGCGAGGAGGATGAAAGCCTGTTGGCAAAAGTGCTGAACCTGATTGGAGGTGTTATGTTGTTTGATCATATCGCTGGTTTTCGTAGTTTCTTCTTTGGGTCAGTTTTCTGTCGTTAGGAAATCGCTCTGGAGTAGCTCGCAAACTTCTGCAGAGAACTTTGCAAACTTCACTGCAGAACTTCGTAAAGTTCTCTGCAGAAGTTTACGAAGTTCTCTGGTGATGTTAAACGACTATGCATTTCTTCCTACTGATAGTTTCTTCTTGTTGACGATGTAGATGCCTGGTGCAACCCACGTCTCGATGGTCTGTCCGGGTTGGATGGTGAAGACGCGCATGAGAGCACCAGATGCATTGACGATGTGTATGGTTGTCTCTTCCGTCAGTCTGGACTCGACGTAGATGCGTGAACCCTTAGAGTAAACGACCAGCTCGCCGTGGAGACATTCGTCGGGGTTAACTTCTTCGTCGTTGCCAGGAGTTGCCGCAGCACGGGTGAAGGCGATGGCCTTTGCTCCCTTGTACTCCTTGGCTCCGCCGCCCGCTGCTGTCGTGAAGTACGGGCGGAACTGTACACCTGGTGTGGCTGCTGTGGTCACTTCGAAGCTGCTGCCGGTGCTGTTGAGCAGGTAAGCACCTGCTGCCAGATCCTTACCCAAGTAGTTGGGATGGAAGGTATATTTGCCCTCGTCATCGTTGACGGTGACGGCTGCTGCAGTCATCTCGGTGTCGCTGACGGCGATGGTTGTGCCTTGACGTGATGCGAAGGTGACGGTCTGCCTTGCCAGCGGGTTGATATCCTGACGGGTGTTGGCCGCCGTGAATCCACCACTGAGGTCGAACTCATAGTATGTCGTACCCGGGAAGCCAATGATGTATGGTGTGGCTGCCTCGGAGTATGAGTAGTCGTCGTGGCTCTTATAGCCAGCAGGATACAGTTCTGTATTGTCGAAGTTGTAGTACTGTTGCTGGTAGATATCGCCATTCTTGTCCTGACGGTCCGTGCTTGAGTACTGGTAGTAGTAATCCCAGAGGAAGGAGTTAGCGAAGTGCTTGTCCTCGACGGCTGTTCCGGCATACTCTGCTGGTTGCGTTGTGGGATAGTCGAAGTTGGCAATGAAGATATTGGGATCTGTTTTATCTAACTTGCCGCCTGCCTTATACTCACGCAGCCAGTACTCGTGACCAATCTTGGAGTGCGTGTCGTTCTTGCTCTCCTCGCTGCCACCGTAGAAGTGCGTTATCTCACCCTTCTGCTGTGTGGTGACGAGTTCTGCGGAGAATGGGATGCTGATTGCTTCCCAACCGATTGCCCTGTCAACGTAATTGTCGGGTCTGCGCTGGTACCACATACGCTTGTTGCTGGCGAAGGTGTAGCTGGTCGGAGCATTGAAGTCCTGACGATCCACCAGGAGATGGTCGTTCTGGGCTACATAGTCACCTACTCCATTCTGCACGACAGCGTGTCCGAAGATGACGTTGGTATTCTGGACTGCTACGGTTCTGTAGTCAGGATTGGACTCGGTGAATGCAGGTTCTGCCAGGTAGTTGGTGACAACATGGTTGGTCTTGCTGTCGGCATCGGCTGCATTGCCAGTAGCCTCGGGCGTATAGACGAGCCAGTTTCTGGTGATGCCGGCGTTGCGCAGCGCTTCCAGTCCGTCGTTGTCGAGCAGCGGCGGGAAGAAGCCTCGTGTCTGCAGGCCAGACTGATAGTCGGATGCTGTGACAGCAGGATATGCTGTTACGTCGCCATTGTAGCCAGTGAAGTCGATGGCTGTCATGCCATTGTATGCCAGACGAGTGGGATCGCCGCTCTTGTACGGAGCGAAGACGGCGTACGGGTTGTAGTGTGCCACACCCATCTCGCTGCTCTGGAAGTAAGCCGGAGCGCGATATACGCGGTTGTTGTCGAGCGATACAGATGTCAAGCGTGTGCTGACCTTATTGACATACGAAGGCCAATCCTGATGGTAACGTGCGTTAGCATCCTCGTAGCCATAGGTGAGGCGCTGTCCGAAGAACAGGTAGTCGTCGGGCCAGATGGGATGATATCCCTTACCCAATATAACATCTTCGTACAGACGGATATCCTTGTTCTCAGGAATTGTTCCACCTGCATAGATGAAGTCACCATCGGCATAGCGGTACTCGACATAGCCAAAGAGCTTGGTTGTAGCATCGAGCGGATAGATGGCATACTCTGGTGTGTAGTACTTCGATACTGGAGTTGTAGGCAGAGTGCCATCGGCATTAGCCGGGAAGAATGTGTATTCCTTATTGCCCGTAGCACTGAGTGCCTGGTCGAAGTAGCGCTTGTTGAGGTAGAAGCCATTGAGGTCGTAGGTCACCTCGCCGTTGTAGAATGCCTTGAGCGGCATCTTGCGAGCATTGCCATGAGCATTGGCGGTTTCGCTGTACTCGTTGGTCTCTGGATAGTAGCAGTTGACAACCTGCTGGCTCGTTGGGTATTCGGTATCGTCGGGATTACCGAAGACGGCCTTCACTGTGTTATCAACAGTTGGTGCTTCACTGTGTACCCAACAGTTCTCGACATAGCCCGTACCCGTATCCACAAGGCCTGCGCCGGTGAATGTACCAGTGACGCCAAGGTTGTAGATTTCACCGCAGAGGCTCTTGAAGAGTGAGTTGTTCAGGCCGCTAATGGTGTGACCATCGCCATGGAGCATACCCTCGAAGCATTCGTCGTAGGTTGAACCTGTCTTCGCATCGGTGCCGATAGGTGTCCAGTCGGTGTAAGCCTTCGGTTGCATGTCGCTGCGCAAGATGAACTCGAGGTTCTTCGATGCACCAATCTCGTTAACATCCACGCCAACATGTCCTGCAAGAGCTGGAACGCCGGTAATGGTCTGGGCGATATCATGGTCGTATGTCCTCTCATGCATCGTCAGGTCGAAGAAGTCCTTCAAGAGGTCGAGCTCGTTCTTCGTAGCATCGGATGTGCAGTCACGATTGTCGATGTAAATCTTCGGATCGCGCTGGCGGTGAGCATCCTTATGGTCGAGGTACATGTGGTTCCTCTTATCCTGCATCACCTTGTCGAGGTCGTGGTAGTTGGCCACAGAGAACTGTACGGAGTTCGAATAGGTCTTGCCCAGGTAGGTCTTGGTGTAGTATGCTACCCAATAGCCGTCCTGATACCAGTACATCGGTGTGCCGTTGTTGATATAGGGCTGTCCGTTCTTGTGTGTGGTAGCATCCTGGTCGTTGGTGAATATTTCCCAACCGGAGCTAAGGATTTCATAAGCACCCGGAGTGACGTTAGGAACCTTCAGACCTACTGTCGATGACGGCAGTACCGTTGGAGGACTCTGGAGCTGTCCAATCTCAGGCACACCACTCTTGAACTGCAGGTGGATATTCAGGACATGCTGCTCGTTGACGGGTGTGATGTGGATACCAGCCTCATCGCTCTCTTCGTACTCGTAGAGATAGATGACTGTGATGACCTTCTCCTTGCTGAGGTCGAAGATGTCGGACTCACGGGAAACGTAGAGCGTAGTGGTCTCTGTTGGCATATTGCCAAGAACCTGGAAGAGCAGCTTCGAACCGTCTGTCGTCTTGTTGACAAGTTCTTCATAAGAGGTTTGACTGATGACGGTACCCAGCGGCACAGTCTGTCCGGCATTGTAGGTTGCAACTGAGCTGCCAATGCCTTCTGTAGTGACAGGTTTACCTTCACCATTTTCGTTGACTTCATAAGCGTCACGGCAATAGTAATAGATAATCGGGTCATAAACCAGTTTGCCGCCAACCTCGGTAGGTGTGGATGTCTTGGAGGACGGGAAGTTGAGCACGTCAACTTTAAGCTTCTGGTTGGCGTTGAGTCCATCATATACCTCCTGCGAAATGGCCTCACCTACGCTGTAAGGCATATCGCCTCGGATGAACATACTACTGACTACATAGTAGTTGCCAGGAGCTGTCACGGTGAGGGGCGAGTAATGGTAGCGCTCGTTAGGAATAGCTTCATATTGCTCGCGAGTGAGAATCTCGTTGGGATGTATGGTGACAGTGGTAACGCCATCAGCCTTCGTATAAGTCAGATTCGATGTTCCTGTGTACTGAGCCTCATAATCCAACGGCGTTCTTCGGGAGTATATGTTGGGGTCGTTAGCTATGACGGGAGATGCCTCACCGACACCATCGTACTGTTTCTTGGCATATTCTGCTCTGCCATAAGTCGGGTCGATAAGCAGGTCGAGAGCATCGTAATCGAAGACGAAGTTACTGCGGTCTTCTTCTGACATGCCAGACCAAGCATCCAAAGTACGGTAAGCCTTACCTACCTCATAGAGGTCGCCACCATATTTACCTGCTTCTGAGCAGTAGTAAGCCTTGGCAACATACTCGCTGAGCGCAGCATCTGTCAAGCTATAGTCATTCTTGATGGTTGTAAGCTCATCATCGGTAATCAGGTCGCCGGCATAGAGATAAACATTACCCTCTACGTCAAGAGGCAACGTGCTGGTAATGATGTTGGCCAGTTTCACCTTGCTGCTAATCTGATCCCAATTGTTGTCGAAGTCGGACTTTGCGATGGCAACACCTGGATAGATGTGGTGCTCGCTGTTGTCGTCACCAACAACAATCAGTTCCTGAGTCACGACATAGGCTTCCTCGAATGTGGCTTGATTTGCAGGGAGATATGTTGGGTCAATTGCCGTATAAGTATCGTAAACAGGCTTGGTGATGATGTCGCCGATGCCATATTCTCTCTGTCCATAGACACCTGGAGCGTCTGTCTTCAGACGATAGGTGGGACCTGCCAAGTAACCGCCAGGTCTGCCTGCATTCTCATAATCCTCGGTGTTCAAGCGATGAGCAAAATCGAACGGACCATTCTCGGGCGTGTAGTACTTATCCCAAACCATTGGATTATTAATGTCGTAGGTCAGGGCATAACCTGTATCGTGGCTGACGTTGTTCGAGAGACGCAGCAGGAAGGTGGCAGGTTTGTCTGTATCTGTCTTGTATGTTCCTGATTCCTCGTCATAAATCTGTGCATCAAAGTTCTTTATCGTTTCGTACTCAGAGGGCAGCATTGCATAACCCTTTGGATACTCGACGCCACCTATCTTACACTTCTCGATGACGGTGTAGGTCTCACGTACGAACCTGGACTTCTCAACATCGGACAACAACTCATAGTCCCAATAAGTAATAGGATCGTTGAGTGCATAGCGAATACCACCTGCCTCGAAGTATGGGTCGGTACCCGTACCAATCTTGTTACCATCCTTATCATAATAAGCATAGTAGTTGGGCTGCACATCGCGCAGGGTCAACTTGCCGTGAGAGGCTGCCGTAATGGTCAGAGGAATAGTGACATTCTGGCTGTATGCTGTAGCCGAACCAGTATAAGCTGATATGTACTGGTCATAAACATAGATGCTACCCTTGATGTACCAGTAGTGTGCGGGAGAACCGCCGGGCAAGTAGCTGTTGATTGTGGGATAACAGTCATCGACAATCTGCTTGGTGTTGTGAATGAAGTTACCAGAGGTCTCGATATCGTCGGCTGCAGTAGCAGTAGCATAGGTGAAGCGCAAATGCGTACGCGCGTGTTTATTATAAGGAGAAAGAGTAACCTTGTCCCAGTCGTCGTGCAACGTCGCCACACCATGTTGGTTCTTGGCATAGACGTAACCGCCGCCCAAGCCCTGCATTACATTGATGAGGTCAAGCTCAATCACACCAGTGACATAACCCCAATCGGTAACACCATCGGAACGCTTTTCTGTACTTTCATTGATAATTTCGAGATAGACACCAGAAGCCAAAGCCACTTTGTTCTTACTCGTACCATTGTTACGGTTGTTCTTCGTCTTGTGGGCTATCTTCCATTCCTTATAGGTGGTGACTCCATCGGCAGCATTAGCCGAACCACTGCTCACATCGGTGGTTCGTACGTCGTTGAACCTCACGTCGCTGGTGAGGTTGCCAAGGTAGTTCACTACGCTGTAGATACCAAAGTAGTTGCCATGACTCTTGTCCTCGTCAGTCGTATCACCGCTGTTCTGGGTCGAGATTCGGTTCAGTGATATCTCTCCTACACGGTTGATGGTGTAGTTGGTGTAGTCAGCCTTCTCAGGCACACGGTCGCGTGCACCCTGAAGCACCATACGGCTACCCCATACGCCAACGAAGTCGGCACGCTGGATGGTGTTCAACAGACGACCTGCATAAATGGAGCAGAAGCCAGATTCTTTCCAATAGGTTATGTTATTATATCCTGCACTTGAACCAGTTCCATCGAAGAGTTCATTGTACTCTTCTGCCGTCAGCTGAGCACCTGGATCATAATCCTTTCCATTCTTGTCGGTACAACTAGCCTGACATTCATACTTCAACTCGAAGTATGCACGTTCGCGGTCGCTCAGATTATGGTATTCTTCAATGCTGATGTTATCCGAGAGGCCATAGAAGTCAGTACCGTAGTTGCTGATGACCAGTTCGCGGAAACCATCGACAAAGGTGAGGTTACCATCGCCGTACAGGCCACCTACGTGTTCCGTACCGATGGTGATAAGGTCGCGATGATAGATGTCACGCAAAGCAGCTGTAGCGTTGCCAAAGACAGTATAGGAGTTAACGAAAATCTGGTCACTACCTACAGATACATTGCCACCTGCAAAGACTGCATTGTAGATGTGGATACCAGAAATATCAAGTTTGCTCCAGTTAGATTCATCTGCTGACTTGTTACGCAATGTGTTCAGATAATCAACAGGCACATATTCTCCTTGTGCAAAGTGGCGTGTGCCGCCGCTCTTTTGGTTATTCCAGAAACCATTAGCATCAATAGCCTGAATGATGTGACCATTAGAATCATAATTGAATTCCGGGAAGTCGATGCCATTAGGATCTGTTACTTTACAATATGGCGCAACATCTACCCTACAGTCATTAGTCATACCGTTAGCAATGATACCACCCTTGTAGTAGTAGCCGCCACCATCGTCCGGCAGACCATTACTGGAAGAAAGGATTTCGGGATGAGAACCTTTCTTCTGTCCGTCTGCACTATAGACATATCCTATATCACCGCCACCAAAGACGTTGCCATAGCCTAAATCTACACCTTCCTCTGTACCAATGATACCGCCTCGGATATTGACGTCAGTGCTGCCAAAGACAAAGCCCTTGGTGAAGAAGTCCGATGCATCAATCTGAGCAGTTGTCATGAACTTTGTGCCATCGCCACCCCAGCTGTCATAACCGCGACCGCCGCCAAAGACATCGCGATGCACATGACCATCGTAGAGATAAACATGGGTGCCACCACCCATAGTAATGGTCGGTTTTGTTTTTTCAGCGCCTGTAGTCCAGTCCTTCTTTGTGCCGCGTCCGACAGGACCTATCTCGCCACCGCCAAATATACTGCCACGCAAGTGACCACCATACATATAAACATAGGTAGTATCAACATAACTGTTGGCAATGTATCCTCCGCCGAATGCGTTGCCTGCTCGTGCGATGGCGTTTGCTGCTGCCGCTTCGCCCTGACCTGGGTCGTCAACCTCTTCTATATAACGTTCATCAATGGAGGTTGAGGCATCATCGCTGCCACTACCATCATAACGATAGCCCACATAACCATTGTTGACTGTCAAGTGCGACGAGCCGAAGAGGCTACCACCCTCGCCACTGCCATAGACATTACGCTGAATGGCTGGAATGCCATCTGCAAAGCTTGTGCCATTGAGTGCACCGACAACCACATTAGATCTGCCAAGCACATCGGAGGTAGTAGTTCCGGTGATGGCTCCTGGGTGATAACCCACAGAACCTAAGTATCCACCACCATAGGCATTACGTACCGTTCCACTCTTTACATAGGCATTGGTTTGAGCAGGGAATGTCTTCAGGCTGTAGATATCGCGTACGGAACCACCCTGACCACCGCCGTAGATATCTTTATCAACAGTGCCACCGAGAATATCAATATATGTGGAACCACTGACCGTTGCCGTCTCACCATAGCCGCCGCCATAGGCATAGCCTGTTACGTTGCCACCTGTCAGGACATGGACATTAGTGTTGTATCTCTCTTTCTTTTGATAGAAGTCTCTTGTGTTGCCTGCCTCAATGTCCGTAGCCAATTCGCTGAACGGGAGATGTCTTGCATTATGCAGGTCGCAGTTGGTGTAATCTCCACCAATCTTAATGTCCAGACCTTTCTTATCAGGATCTGTTTCTGCATCAGCCAAACGCTTCTTCTCAAGAACTGATTTTAAGTTCAGTACCTGTCCGGCATTACCACCACCGAAGGCTTTATAAACAATGCCTCCATCACCAATGGTCACGTCTGTATATTCAGCCCAGGTATTTTCACCAAGACCAGCACCATAGACAGTTGCCTGATAGCCAATTGCACGGTTAGACCATACGGATGCATTTACATTAACATGAGCATAAATGGTGCGGCGCGCATTATTATTGCCACCATAGAGACCACCGGCCACTTGTGCATCGCTGCTGTTGTAGTTCACAAACGACTCATACACATCGCAGGGATAGCGACTGTCTATACCATAGGCACCGCCGAAGATGTTGTTGGCAACAATGGTAGAGCCTGTGGGAACGTTGACAACCGTGCGACGGGTGACACCCTCCTTGTAGCTGCCGCCATATACATTCTTAATTTGTCCTTGAACGAGGTCAATGACTGCAGAAGCTCTGTCGGGATTTGCTGCAACAGAGGTTGAGTCAATCTCCATACCGAGTCCGCCGAAGGCTCCAGCACCAAAGGCTACGGTGTTCTGGAACTTCGTCATCGTCTGCGGGATATCAATAAGAATGTAGCTGCGCTCTTGCATAGAGTCGCGGTCAACTACATAATGCTGACCCTGGCCTGCACCATATATTTCGCTCACAGCGGTCAGCTCATTGCTACTGAGTGCCGGCTTGAAGTTGACGAATGCATTGCCTAAGCGGGGCTTACTGAAACCTTCCTTGTTTCTGCCATACTCGTCGCAGTAATCTCGGTACTTCGGGTCGGTATAATCATAGTCACCATATGCACCACCAAAGATGTTGACAACTCGGCCCGTGGTGTACTCAATGTAGGCAGAGGCCTTCAGCACACTGGGGTTGGTGGCAGAAGAAGGATTATATACCTTGGAGAGATTCTGACCGTTAGTTGTTCCAACACGTTCCGTGAAGTCGCAATCGGTCAAAGCCTGCTGTGCATCTTCTGCTGACGGATATAGTTCTGCTCGCTTCTCACAGAGAATCTGTCCACCCAAGTCATTACCGCCGTAGATATGGTCAACGACATAGGGGAATGCATCGATGATTTGACCATCCGTGGAACCACCATCCCTGTTGATACCCTTGCCAACATATGTTTCAGTGTGACCTAAAATGTCAGCGTTACAGGAGCCTGCAAAACTGTTGAATGTACGTCCGTTGCCAAGATAAACATGAGTGTTACCTGCAATGAGCGCCTCAAAGCTTCCACCGTAAATGAACTGATTCTCTGGGAAATTATCGTCTGTTCCATTAGCTGCGACATGATCGTCGTCCTCCAGGTTGACGTAGGTGCTGTAGCGGGCATCGTACTTGTAGTGCTTGCCGTTGAAAACATAATCGCTTGGCAAAGGAGTCTCGCCGCTGTTTTCACGGGACTTACCGATGGGGCCCATCTGTCCACCACCGAAAATCTGGAAGGTGTGACCGGCTCGGAGGTTAATAGTAGCGCTTCCCCACACTTCGGAGTCGGCACCGTAGCCGCCACCGAAGATGTTCATGGCCATACCCAGAGGGTCCATTCCCTGCTCGTCGTGGATGACGCCGGAATGCCTTTCGGTGATGGTATAATCCTGGTTCTCATAGAGAATTACACTATTCTTTTCTACATAGTCGAATACTGGGAAATTTCCTTCCATGTCGTGAATGTCGTCGATGATGTTGATGACGACGTTGCCGTTCATGTGTCCGCTCTCGTAGCAGCCGCCGTAGATATTGCCGCCACGAAGACGACGGTGGATGTCGTCGGCATTGCTCGTCGTATTGCCAGTGATGGCGGGAGCATCGACGTCGAGTCCTGTACGTTCATCAAAGGTGTTCCACTCCAATCCCTGCGACGGGTCGTTGTCATCCACCCAACGCTTGGGCTGTACCTTCAGACCAGTGAAATTAAGGATGAGGCAGTCCTTGATGCTGCCGTCAGGATTCTCCATGCCGTGAGGTTCCTGCTCGGCCGCTGTACCTATCATGCCGCCGAGGTATTGTGCGTTGTAGGTAGTTTCGGCAATGTTGGCATTGTTACATCCGCCCACAAACTTATTGTAAATGATGACCTTCTTATCGAAATTGATGGTGTTGGTGCCCGGCCACGTCATACTACCTCTGTTGCCGCCGCAATAGAAGGAACCAATCTGACTGGAGTAATTGATGTAGTTGGTGGGGTCGCCATATTCGGTGTTCTCGAAGACAACCCTGGGGTGAATAGACATAGCACAACCTTCCATATACTTGGCAAATCGTGTTTCGTCTGTCAAATCCATCGAACTGAAGTCATTGTCATCAGTACCTGTATCCTCTGTTTCGCCGGTTGCAATATTCACGTACTTAGCATACCTGTGCAGGATATCTTCGGTCACCATGTTGGCACCATTGTTGCCCAGGAACACATTGTCTATGATGGCATAGGAGCCAATCTTCAATTCCACCTTTGGGTCTGTACCCGATGGAAGTGTCGTGTTTTCTGTTTTAAGGCTGGCACTGTTACCACCGAGATAGACTGAGCCCTTGATGACGGTGGGATGAGCAGCATCGGTTCCTTTCACGAGGATGGAAACCTGCTCGGCATTGGGGCGGAAGATGTTCAGCGCCTCAACAGACTTGTAGGTTGAGTTCAGCGTGAAAGAATTGTCGCCGCTATACTGCCGTTCCTTTTCTTGTACTTCATCCGGATTGTAGTAGAAGTCGCGATAGCCGGGAAGTGCTCCAAGAGTGGGGTTATCGGTGTAAGAGTAGGAGCCGTTGCCTCCACCATAGACGTCGCCGTAAACTGTTGTATAGATACCTACAGAATTACCGCCAAAGACACGACCCGAAATATCGTTACCACCATAGACATTGGTAATCTTACCGCTGCGAATGACTGTACGGGCAGGAAGACCAGCAGGGAATTTATAGCCTAATTCTGTTGGGAGCTGAATAGATACTGCATTGGGACGAGTACCATCGTCGTTCGTGGGGCGCACGTCGGCTCTTCGGCAACCGCCATAGACGTTGACGATGGACAGATTGTTGCCGCCGTCCACCGTCGGCTTGATATCGAGTATGAGGCCCTCTGGGTGGGTCATGTTGCCTTCGTTGCCACCGGAATAGACGTCGCGGATCTTACCCTTCTGCAGGTTCCAGACGGGGCGGATCTTCATCTCGGCCTTGTTGTTGCCGCCGAAGACGCGCGCCGAGGTGAAGTCGAAGCTGGAGTAGTCGCCCTGGAACATGGAGATGCCCGTATATTGAGCCAGGAAAGTTAACTGGCCCATGAGGGCATCCTGGTATTCTTTGTCAGAACCATATTCGCTTCTGGGGGGGAGCAGCGACTGAAAGCTCTTGCTCGGGTTGTTCATGCTGATGGTGGTGTTCTGCGTTATGGTGGCATTGTTGCCGCCGCCATAGACTTGCGAGATACAGCCGCCGTTGATCTCCAGATAGGTCTTGGCAAGCGTGGGGGGACTGAAGGGCTCGGTGCTGGTGGCAACGACTTCGTTGCCACTCTTCACGATATAATTGTCGCCGTCGCGCAGGGGAGTCCCGCTTGCGTCCGTATAGGTATAGTCGCCGTTGCCGCCGCCATAGAGGCTGCCGACGAGGATACAATGCGTATCGTCCTCCTTGCCTACACCTTCTGTAGCCATCGGGCTTGTACGCACACAGGCGCTCCAGGTGTTGTCGATGGCATTCTTTTCCGGATTCGTCTCCTTCGTCTCTCCGCTCTGGAGGACATCGGTGAGTTCTGTCGGAAGTTTATCCACGCTTGTATCGCTGGCACTGAGCGACTTACCGACGATGCCGGAGATGTCGTTGCCGCCATAGACGGAGTTGATGAGTACCACGCCCGAAGCGTTCTCGCCGTCGATGTTGACGAATGCCCGGCCCTCGACGTCGGCCATGCGGGCACCGCCGAAGACGTTCTTTATACGGCCGGTGCGGATGGTGACCTTGGTGTTGCCGCCCGTGTCGCCTTCGTTGCCACCACCATAAACGTTACCGCCAATGGTAATCTGGGCAGAAAGGTTCAGCGTACAGAAAAGCAGTCCCCACAAGAGGAACAGTCCCCAAAACGAATTGGGTCTATTGGGCATGTATGGTTTGTTCGGTATATTAGACATATTATGGAGTAGCTGGTATTATTTTCGGATTATTGAGGTCGTCATCTGACATGACATACATGAAGGTAGGCTTGACGAGCAAGTCGAGGGTGATAATATCACCAGCTTGCATATTTTCCATGTTCGTTATCTGGTGACTGTTGATTTGATTCTCTGCCACACAGCCTTTACGTATCAGATTTTGAGGTACGTTGTTGTCATAGACGTCGTATGTAGTGCGGAGCACAAAGTCGTTACAAGAGTTGGGCACGAAGCAACCCAAGTAGCTTTCAGGAGAAGTCTCCTGAAGTTCCACCTCCTCCGGTCCGCCCTCGTAGGGGAAGAGGGTAATCGTAGAGGACGATGCGGGCGAGCCTACAGGTGTGTAGCTAATTGATGTTATTGGGTCGCTGCCCGTATTGTTAGCGGCGATTGTCACACTCAAATCTACTAACTCAGTGATATTGTTTGCCACAAGTTCTACCTTCGTTATCTTGATGGTGCGCAACTGATGGTAATCATGGTCGATATGAACCTTGAAGTGAAGGCCTGCATAGATATGGTTCAGCAAGACAAAGATGCTGTTCTTGCCCTTAGGACCACCCACATATTCAAATTGGCCAACAGGTACGGCAGAAAGGGGACCTGTCTCCCTTGTCTCTGTGTCGTCTGCCTTACGTACGCCCACAATGACACAGACATCGGTTGGCGTCAACGCATTATAGTTCTGAATCGTCAGCACAGCACCTTCTGCATATCCGGCATCCTCACCTGACGTATTGGCTCCGGGGAGTGGTGAGATATGGGCATTCACATTGTTCACGCCTTCACGAGGCATGAATCCATATATATAATATGTCTGGTCTTGTAGGACAGAAATTGTGGATTTCCATGTATTTCCTTCCTCATAAATGAAGTTGCCCACCGAGGTTGTTTTCACAGGTGTCATAAACACACCGATGGTTCTGTTTATTGGTGTGGTGGTAGGATAGAGCGTATTGAATGGAACATAGCCAGAAGCCGGATCGGGATAGTCTGCACGTGTGTCCATCCTCTGTATGTCGAGGAAGGAGGTCGAAAGAGCCATCAGCTCCATCGTAGATTCCTTTGAACCTTCGTTTTCTGCAGGTTCTATAGAATCTTCACGGCAGCCTGCCAGCAAAAGAATGCCGACCAGACCTAATAGCAATTGTATATATCTTGTTTGACTCATAACTCTTTTTCTTCTACCAATTATAAACCGTCCTATCGACAGTTGATTTCTCGTTCCAATCTTTCACTGCCACCTGGATGACATCAAGCGTGATAGAACCGCCCTTCAGAATCTTGAATACATAGGTGTATTGGAATCCGGGTTGCCATTGCATGAACTGTGCTGGCACATTGGCTGTCTGTAACTCATTGGTCACAACTGCAACCTCCAACCTGTAGTCGCTCTGACTGGTTGCGGGCATGACATAATACCACTGGTCATCGACAGTGAAAGACGAGATGCTGCTTGCTGCCGCTACAGACCAATTCTCCTTCGTGTCAGTGCCTTTCAACGGATAGTTGACAGTGACGGTGCCACTCGTAGGTATAGTTCCAGCTACAGGATAGAACTTAATCAACGAGAGGTCGCTACGATCTGCTTCAAGACCATCCATAAATCTAAATTGGAAACGCACGCGTGCAAAGGGTTTCAAAAACTTTAATATCACGGGTTTGCCATAATCTGCAAGTTTGTCATTGCTGAACCACAGTTCGGTGAAATATGGTGCTGCATTTCTATTGGTCTCTGTCGTTGCATCGACTGTAGTCGTGAAGGATACCTTCGTGTCATCGGAAGAATCCACTGTCACGGCGTTTGCTATGCCGTTTCCGAGGGCATATGCAAAGAAGCGGTATGCTTTAGCTGAATAATCCCAGTACTTAATCAACTGATTGGTTCCTTGCCCTACATACTCCCAGTCATGTGTATTAGATGTTGTCGTATAAGCCGTGTTACTGCCATAGTTAACGATATAGCTTGGCATCACGACCTGATAGTCTGTATAGTTGTCGCCACTAACAGCGGTGTTCTTATAGCCCCAAACCTTGAAGGTCTTGTTGTCGAGCAAGTCCTCCAAGCCCTGTTCTGCACGGGAGATAGCAGTTCCTTCCTGCAAACTGCCGGCAAAACTGATGGACCGCTGTTGGTCTTCTGGATCTACCACCTCATTGCCTGTGCAACCCACAAGCCCCATAAGCCCAATGAAGGCCATGACGCTCATAAGTCTCACCGCCATGCGGTTCATATTATTGTTGTGTCTTGTCATGTATATTTTCGCATCGTCTCGGCACCGGCCTCGCGTGCGTAACATATTATTATATTATAATATATTTTTCTTTTTGATGCCCTGCAGGGAGTCGAACCCTGCAGAGCTTTGTTGTTTACCTCAGGAAGTTGCCCTGGCTTTATAGCCTAGGCAAAGTCCTGATGAGTTTTAGGGCTGGATCCTTACAATCTTGTAATACTTATTTGTACCATCGATAAACTCAACAGCATAGACAGTACCTGATGCGCCAGCTGTCCACTTCATAGCAGACAGAGTACGCATAGTGGTATTACCTGCGATTTCATCAGGAACTTCTGTCTCATAAGTTACACCCGTTGATACCGGAGTAATAGTAAGTTGTGTTGCACTGGTACCAGCCTGCCTTGCAGCAACGGTAGCCTCAGTAATCGGGCAGGTTGTAGCGTTGCTTGTAGTTACAGTGTAGAGCTTAGCGTTGGAATCAGTCAGAGTCTGAACAGCACTGCCCTTAACTACTGAAGCGTAAATCACATTACCTGTTGCATATTCGTTCTGTCCAGTCACTACTGTATCATCTGATGACGATGTTACAGCAAATGTGGTGATGCTGGGCTCTTCGACTGTTGTGATAGTCTCCTGGTTGCCTATCTCGTCAGTTACTACACAAGCATCAAAGGTGATAGGATCGAGGTCAGTATCAGTAATCTTGAAGATGTACTTGTAAGCATAGTTAGCCTGCCATTTGCAATATGCAGCCGGAACCTCGGCACTCTTGTTTGTCACCTCAATTGTCTCACCTGTATCCTCAGATATCAGAGTATAATCAATGACAAATTTCAGATTTGTTGTGTTTTCAGGATAAGGAAGGATAGCAATGGCCTCCTCAGCAGTTGCACCACTGGAGGTTGTCCCAAGTTGGGCTGCTGAAATGATGCTTGTTCCAGACTGCAGATAGGTCTGTGAGTCAGAAGATGCATTGGCAGTTACTAAAACCTTATTCTCTGGACCGGTAGTACCATTTCCATAAGTTACAGTGTAGGTGGTATTATCTCCTGCAACAAGGAACTTGCCATCAACACCGAAATTGGTTGTGCTATATGTCCCGTTGTACTTAACCTGTTTTACTTTCACCTTGTAACCAGGAATAGTCTCGTACATAGCAAATGAAATCTTGGTCTGGAAGTTACGGAAAGTAAACTTTACAACGCCACTATATGGGGTTGGTGGGGTTGTTGTTCTCTCAATACGGTCAGCAAAGAACAACTTGCTCAAATCAGCACCAGCCTTAACACTAACAGTGTATCCCTTATCATATTTGGTCGCACCTGTTGCTGTCTTAGCAACTACAACTTTACCTGCTGTTACATCATCATCCTTAGCAGAGAAAGCAGTGAAAACATAATTGGTTGCACCATTATCCCAATACTTGATGGACTGTGTTGAGGGTGCAGCTGGCGTGACGTTTGCTGTGTATGGCGATTTTCCTACATACTCCCAGTCATTTGTATTGCTGGTTGTTGTATTAGCTGTAGTAGCTTCATACACAACCACATAGTTTTTGAAAACCATGTTTTCAGCAGCAGTAGCTGTAGTTGTTGTAGCCTCATTCTTTTCACCCCAAACCACAAACTTGTTGCCAAGGGTAGCTGCTGCCTCTGCATCTTCCTGAGTAGCACGGGTCATAGGATTGAAGCCTGTTCCGAACTGGATGCTTCCGTCATTTACTTCCTTGTTCCCGACTTCACCAACATAATCATTGGTTGTGCAGCTGGTGACGGTAAGACCGGCTACGGCTGCAAGAACTAAATAAATTTTTTTCATAATCTCTGAAACTTTTAGTTATTATTAAATTAATTGTTTTTCTTGTTTCTTTGTTACCCGCCGAGGAGTCGAACCTCGGCGGGCAAATGTATTATGCTTGATGATAGATTACTGGACCTTGATAACCTTCGCATAGTAAACACCGTTGTTTACTGTATATTTGTCGAAGTAGGTCATACCTTTGACAGCGTTGTCTGTAGCACCCATCAACACCTTATCGGCAGTTTCATCGATGACATAGAGACCTGTTGTCTGCTGAGGCTGGATGACACAGTAGCTGTTAAGGTCCTCGGCTGCATAGTAAGCTGTACCATTGACAGGTGTAGTCTCGGTCTTTGCGGTGAAGACATTGGTAGAGCTGTTGTAGGTGTAAAGTGTAGCTGTAGCGAAGTCGGCATAAGCGATATTCGTAGCAGCAGTGTAGCTAAGTCCGTTGTCGGTAGTGTAATAGTAGGTAGTACCAGTAACGGCATAGCCAGAAGCTATATTATATACATAGGGATCAGCTGTTGTGCCTGCACCACTTCTTGTGTACAAATTGCCGACACCCTGACCGAGGAAAGCTGTAATAGCATCGGTAGTAGCGGTAGCATTTTCGAAATAAGTAACACCCTTCTGTACATCACCTGCAGTGGCTGCCTTCAAAGCGTAACGGTAAATGTTTTCGCCAACAGCACTACCTACAGTCTTAGTAACAGGACTGAACTTGTCGGTGGTAGCTGTAGAAGCTGTCTTGGTATAAACGAAAGCATAGGTACCAGCAGCTGGAGTGAACTTGGCAACTTTGTCGGTACCAACTGAGATGGTATTGCCATCAACGCCATATTCAACCTTGTCGGTCAAAGTCAATGTTGCCTCTGTGAGAACAATGCCATTACGACCCTTGACGGTACCTGTAGCAGCGTCGTCTTCCTGCAGTTGGAGAGCGTCGATAACCTCAGCCTCTGTCTTGCCAGCGGGAATAGTGTAGAGAGCAGCCTTGCCAGTAAGAGTCTGAACGGTGCCGTTAGCAAGGTCGGGAGTAGATGCTGTTGTACCATCGTTTACAGTAACGAAGATGGCACCTGTTGAAGCAAGATACTCGTCGTTGTTCACGACAGTAGAACCCTTCTGGTAGGTGGTGATGCTGGGAGCAGATACAAGTGTAATGGTCTCCTGTGTTGCGTCGTTATCCTCTTCGTTCACTACGACAGCATCAAAGGTGATGGGATAGAGACCGGCAGGAGTGCTGTTAACAGTTAAGTCATCGGGCTTAGTGGGATCATATGGGCCTGTGAAACCGTTAGTCTTGTCGGAAATCTTGAAGATGTAGGTGTAAGCAAAACCAGCTTTCCACTGGGTGTAGATGCTGGGCACCTGAGCAGTAGCACCCTTTACATTGATAATCTCGCCAGAACCGTCGGTGCTCTCCAGAGTGTAGTTCACACGGAGGTTCAAGTTCGTACCACTTTCATTGGGCAGATACTGTGTGTAATAGTTATCCTTAGCCTGACCAGAGAAGGAAGCAGCGTTGGAGGTGCGTCCCAAGAATACTTCTCCTGTTGTCTTCTCACCATCCTCAGCAATGGTATAACTGAGATTTCCAAGTTCAACGGTTGACTTCTGAGTTGATCCTGTGCCATCGAATATGATGTGGGGCTGGTTGTTGTCGGGATCAGTAGAGTCAACAGTGGGGAAGTAAATGGTGTACTTACCAGTGTTGTAGATTTGGTTCTCGGTGGTAGTGAAGAGTTTAGGAGTAGCACCGGCATCATCGGTTGCAGCACCGCTGTAGAACTGAACATTCTTTACAGAATAGCCGGGGATGGTCTCGTAGATACCTACACGTACCTTGGTGCCAAGAGCACGGAATTTGAGTGTAACAGGCTGCTGGTAATCGGTCTTCTTTACTGTCACAAGTTCAGAGATGTAGCAGTCTTTCAGATCGGCTGCAGTACCTTGGAACGTGTAAGCATCAACCAAACCTGTAGCAGGCGATGTGGCAGCTTTTGCCTGAATCTTGGACACGAGCACTTCACCAGCGGCGGGAGTACCTTCATAGATAGCAGTCTTCGAGCCTGTAGACCAAGCAATGAAGTCATACTGGTCCTGACTGTAGTCCCAGTATTTGATGGTCTGACTGGTGATACCGTTGTCAGTAGCGTGCTTGATGGGTGTCTCGCCTACATACTCCCAGTCGTTGGAGTTAGATGCAGATGTACCAGCTGTGTTCTCGTAGTACTTAACAGTATAGTTGTCGAATACAGTGCTACCAGGAGTGCCAGTTGTTGCACCCTTGTAGCCAAATACTACAAACTGGTTACCGAGCTTGTCGGCTGCTTCTTTACCCACGAAATCAGAACGTGTCATGCCTTTGTTCAAGGAGCTGAACATGATGGGCTGATCTTCGGTTGGATAGGCGTTGGCCATCTGGTCAACAACTAAGTCGTCACTGGTGCAGCCGACAAGGGTTAGTCCTGTCACTGCTGCAAGAATCAAATAAAACTTTTTCATGTTTTTAAAATTAAAAAAATTATTAAAATAATTAGTTTTTTGTTTGTTTTTTTTCTTTTTTACTGTGGAGGGTTTACTTTGTTCTTTTTTTTGTTTGCTGAATTTGTTGATTATGTTAGTATTATATATGTATATGCTAAGGTTACTATTACTTGTCTTATTACATCGGGAATTCCCATGTTCCACCTTCCTCGTAGTCTTTAACCACGGCGTTAAAGCCGGAGCCACCTTTACGTCTGGGTATGGGCACGGTGTCCACGTCGAGTTCAATGGTGATGACACCGCCCTTGTATCGTTTGCGGACCTGATCTGTGACGTCAAAGACAAATGTAGAGTCCATACCGTTGTTGAAGGTCATGTTCAAGTCGAGATAATGGCGCTCGCTGTCGAGTTTATCATCAACATGTGAAACGCGGTTAGCATTCAGTCCGCAGATGCCGAAAGTCATAATGCGTCCACCAGCAATATCTACCTTCTCGCCAGCCTTAAAGTCCTTGTCGTTCTTCAGACGAACATTGAAGTTGACAGCAATGGCATCTGTGCCAGCAATGCCGGAGTTGAGGCTCGTAAAGCGCGCCATGCCGGAGAGATTTGCAATGCCTTGCACGCCGTTGATGCGACCTCTATTATTATGCAGGATAATCTGTGGTAGATAGATATATGTAAGTGGTTCAAGGTACATATTCAATTTCCTAATCCATATATCATTCTCCTCATCATACTCGAATCCATCGAGGTTTTTGTTTATCTCTACGCCCTTTTCGCAAGCAGAGAAGAGTTGTTCGGGTTCGTAGAAGGAGTTCTGATAGCGCGGCGCATAGTAGCGGGAACTATACATCGTGGTATTCGTGTACGCTAAGATATCCTCGTCGTATGAAGATTTCTCATCAAAGTTCAGACTTTGCACACCATCGATGGTTTTCACGTCGTTCCATGCCAGAATGTCCCAGAAGCCCCAGTCGTAGGAAGCACGGAATGTTCTGCCTGAGATGTAAGCATTCCTCCTTTCTATGCGCGTACCCTCCTTCTCGTTGCCAGTATAGTAGCGGCGCAAGAAGAACTTGGTTGGCTCTTCATACTCCAATTCACCGAAGATGCGACGGTCTTCGTCGTCCCATCCATAGTACCATTCTGCACGCCAATCATAGTTGATTCCGAGGTTGCCATCGTAGTTCCAATATGTATCGAGACTCAACTCCACGATAGGCAATGCCAAGGCTGGATTATCTATGTCGTAGAGGTGCAAGGGCGGCTCACGATAGCAACTCGAAAGTGCCAGCAGAGCGAGGAGCAGAAGTATCATTATCTTTCTCATTGGGCTCCTCCTTTCTCATGTTTCTCGTAGGGCACAAGCGGGTTGTAGTGTCTGGTGGGTGATGTACCGGCAGGCATCCTGACGCCGTCGGTCAGCTTGCGTGCCTTGCGATAGATCAGGTCGTAGGACAGAGAGACACCAATCCTGGTGGGACCTATCCATGTGAAATTATATTGACGGGTCTTGAAGAGCGATGGCTTTCCTTTCCAATCATAGTAATACAGATTGTCCTGATATGCAGGATTGACAGGGTTCTCCCACTGATAGGGGTCGTACTTGGTATGGAAAACACCAGCCTGCAGCGAGAACTCGAGTTTCCAGTGTCCTTTCTTCGAAAGGGGCAAAACGTATCCTACTCCGACGCCACCGCCAATGCCTTCACCGACCCAGCCTCTCTTTTCATCGAAGCAGATGCCGTAGAGGCCAATATTTCCGTATGCTTGCAGGTACCACCCCCTGAAGGCAGCGCCCTTGCCTTCCGGACGGAGTTCGATGTCGCCGCGACGGAAGTAATAACGTCCCTCCAACTGATAGTTGCGCACCTGAAAGTATTTGTGTCCCCAATAGTTCTGCCACCAGGGGCAATCGAACGATGCTCCGACGGTGAAGTGACCTCTCAGAGGATACCATTCGACAGCCACATTGGGGATGGGACACCACTTGCCATAGCCAGGCATATAGACGCCATAGAAGAGCAGGTTGGTCTTAACGGACAACAGTTCACGACGTGGGTAACGTTCCACCCATGTCTCCTGCTCTGCAGGTTCTGCCACCACAGGTGTCTCGGGAATAACCGGAACGACAGGCTCCACAATGGGCTGTGGCTCGAGTTCAACCTCCACCACTTCGGGTTGCTTGAAGGTCTGAGGAGCATAGAAGAATAATACGACACGAGCAGCTCGCAAACGTGGGAAGTACTCACGGAAGAGACGATACCACAAGGTGCTTTGGCGAGTCGTGCGCAATATTGACTTCAACTTGGCAATCTGGTTCTTGGGGAGATACTGGTCGCAGAGGGCTTGCACATAGCCATAGTCCTTATCACCCATGCGGCGCATCATGAGGCAGAGGGTGCGGTAGTCTTCGATATCGATTTCCATATCGAAGTCGTCGTTGAGGGGGATTGTAAGGTTCTGCTTGAGAAAGTCCAAAATCGTCTCGGCACGCTTTTGACCAAGGAACTTGTTGAAACGTGTGGGACCCTCGGGCGATGCAGCACCGCGCAGCATCATGTATGCCAGTTCCAGCGAGTCGCGATTGATCAGCGGGAGCACTTCGTTCTGCAACTGGAGGACAAGCGAGTCGTTCTTAGGCAAATCATATTTGTTGACGGGGAAGATAACTCTTCCGGCCAGGTCATAGAACTGTTCGTCGGTCAACTTTATCGAATCCTTCTTGCTCTTGTCGATAAAGCGGATGTAAGAATAGTTGCTGTAGGCCGATGTATCAACAGGTGCGGGAGACGGCATGCTTGGAGCGGGCATCGCCATGAGCGAGCCGCTGAAGACAAACAGTATCAGAACAATGAAAAACATCGCTGTCGCAGAAGCTTGACTTCTTACTTTGCCGTACATATTATCCTTTGTCATAGCCATCTTTTTATCCCTTAAAACTTCGCTTCGTTAACGTCGCCTTGTTATAATTATACATGTGTGAGCGCATACACACATGCACGTTAGCCGCAAAAGTACAATTTTCTCCAATAACTGCCATTAGTTAGAGTGGAAAATTGTGCATTTTTTAACTTTCTTTAACCTTCTGCACCCAAAAGCCTTGTCTTCTGTGCTGTGAAAAACATCTGTTTGAAAGGATGGGTTGCAGCCTGTCAGAGAGAGGTTACAGTGTCGACGATTGATGTTTTGCGTTGTCGTTTTCTTTGAATGTTTAGACTCTTTTTATTTGTTAAATTGTTTTTTTAAAGGTTTCTTTCTCGCTGTGGCAAAAACACATTATTTTGCGGTGCAAAGTTAAGACAAAAAAGTCTGTGCCGCAATAGCACAGACAAGATTTCAAGGTTTTTGGGACAAGATTGAAACAGACAAAGACAAAATCTAAACCATTTTTAGACAAAATCGTAAGCTATGGGGTGATAATGTCATCCTTTTGCAACAGTGCATCTCTGCGATAGTCGGAAGGGCTCATACCGAAGTGCTGGCGGAAGCAATTGCAAAAATAGGTACTGCTGCTGAAACCGCTGTCAGTCGCTATTTGCACGATGTTCTTGTCAGGCTGTTCTACCAAAATTTTAGCTGAGTACTCCAGCCGCAGATGCTGAATGTAACTGTTCAGCTTGGCGTAGTTGCTGCCCTTTGAGAAGATGGCGCCAACACGTTCCTTCGTCAACTGGAAGCGGTCCATGATGGTCTGACGTTCGAATTTAGGATCAAGGAAAAGCCGCTCACGAACGATAACCTCATGAATGTAATGGAAGAGTTGCTCGTCGGTGGCAGTTTCGATTTCAGGAGCGGTCGGAGGTTCCTGTAATCTCATCTCCTCGAAATACTTCTTTTTATAATAAACAGCATCTGCAATCTTGCGAGCCAGGAGGCGATTTCTTCGATTAATTGCCCGATTTTTGACTGAAACGATGACCATAATGACGAAGAACAACAGGGCAAGGATGCCTATGCCTATTGCCATCAGAATGAATCTGTTTGCTTTGGCCTTCTGCCGTTCGGCGGCCATCTGTTGCTGCAGAGCATTGTAGCGGGCTATATGCTCGCGAGCCATAGCATCGTGTACGCCGCGCTCTATCTTCTCGAATGCTTCGAGCATGTTACCATATTCGCCCAGGGAAGCGTAGGCAGCAGTGATAAAGTTTTGTGCCTGACTTCGGTAGAAACGAATATAGTCGGCTCGCTTCTGGTCGCTTGTTGGCTCGTGATAGGACCCGTCGTGATAAACATCGGGGTGCTGCTCATAGTCGTCGAGCAGTTCGTTAATGCGACGGGCTAAGGGCAACGTCTCAACATACAGATCGTGGGAACCAAGCACACCAATCTTTCGTTTCAAGGCGACAATCAGGGCGTCGAGTTCATCGAAAGTTCCACGGTCCTCTTCCCTGAGGAAGGAAGTCTCGAGCACGTTTATCACGCTATCGAGTTTAGCCATTCCCAACTCGTGCTCTCCAATGTGATGTAACGCCGCTCCCAACTCGGCTTCTGCACGCAGGGCACAGGTCTCGTGGCTCTCTCCCAACTGATGACATATATCGATATATTCGAGAGAACGCTGCATCCACTTTGTCGTATCGTTCTGCATTCGAGCGGTATAGATAAGAATCCCAAGAACATCCAGCTGATTCAACATATCAGTTTTGATGGAATCGTGGCAGAGCAAACGTTCGCCGATGGCTTTGGCCGAGTCAAAACGGATATCTTTCGTGCCACCGAGAAGCGAGTCCACCTGATTTGGCATCTGGCAATAACTGTAAATCCTGGACCTTAATATGTTGGCACGCACCTCACTCATGTTGCCGACGATGACTGCTGAATCAACAATTTGCAACGCTTTGAGCGGTTGATAGCCATAGATATTCATGGCAGCTTGCTGGGTGTAACGTGTGTTGACTGACTCGGACACATCGTTGTCACTCAAACTTGATTCAACCTTTTTGTATGCCTTCGTACAACTTACGGCCAGAACCGTATAAATAATAAATAGGTATAAAGTGTGTTTAAAATGACAGAAACGCATCATTTTATCTCTTTTCGTCGTTGGATTTAATGAGCTACTGTTTACAGATGCATAGCGAATAAGCTTCTCAACTTGACTTTTGTTGACGCTATTTGATTACAAAGTTACAACTTTTTTGATAAACTGCCTACAACTTTATACATTTTTCTACATTTTTTTACTTTGCTACCCCCCCCCGTTAACATTTGTTAATATATGCAGTAGTGTCTTTCATAGCGTTGACATGTATCTTTTTCACCAAAGAATCCACTCATAAGACTGGCCACAAAAAACTCGTGAACGAGAAGGATTTTGATGTTTTTCTGCAATGTGTGATTTTTTTTAAGGGAAAATGAATCACTATAGAAAAATATTCACTATCTTTGCCGCAAAATTGGAATAGAATGACAATATAAAAAGATAA
>OCVV011348493.1_pt1 | contig 29554 bp, 19 predicted proteins | sample 1539721 | NCBI WGS metagenome assembly OCVV01 (sample SAMN02144230, study PRJEB22623) | gut metagenome | biome: sheep rumen | host: Ovis aries | place: New Zealand | reverse complement strand
ACCCTGTTCATGACTTTGATGAAGCCAGACATGGAGTAAACGCCTATGAGATGATTCAGGAACATAACTGGATTGCTAATTACTATAATGGTGAGGTGGATTATTACAATCTGAAACCACCGCTTTCCTATTGGATGATTTCTCTTTGCTATCTGATTTTTGGGTATCATCCTTTTGCATTACGTTTTTATTCTGCATTCTTTTCTTTAGTTGGAAATGTCGTGCTTTATTTCTATGTCAAACATAAATATGGAAAGACATCGGCACTCATTTCAGTTCTCGCTTTCTTGGGATGTATCAATCTATTTGCTTATCATGGCGTTAGAAGTGGTGATGCAGATGGTTTATTTATATTTTTATTCATACTAGGTTACACCAGTCTAGGTAGATCTAGTGAAAAACCGCAATGGATATATTTGACAGGCTTAGCGTTTGCCTTGATGTTTTTAGCCAAGAGTTTTCATTCTTTTATCTTTATTCCTATTGTTTTCTTCTATCTTTTATTTACCAAAGGATTTAAGAATATCGGCTGGTGGAGATTGATTCTGTTCTTCCTTTGTTCTTTGTTACCGATACTATTATGGGGTATAGCCCGCTATTCTTTTGATGGATGGGCATTCATTTCCAGAATGTTCACCTTTGATTTGCTTCAAAGAACAAGTGAAGCAGGTTTTGAAGGACATGAGTCAACTATCTTTTATTATTTGCGGGCCTTTGTGTTCAACCCTCCGTTATTGATTTCTCTTGTTTTATCGGTGATTTATCTGGTTTGGAAAATCAAGAAGAGGGAACCTTTGTCAAATGAGGCAAAACTTGTTTTGATTTCCACTCTTTCTATCTTTGGTTTTTTCTCTATTTCTAAAACCAGACTGGACTGGTATGTGGATATCGGCTATATCCCTTTGATTGTGGCTTTGTCTGTTTTGATAAGAAAATTCTTGAATGAGATCCTTGTCTCTCGACCAGGTTTGATCAAGACGAGAAAAGTTCTTGCTGTTTGTTTACCTTCAATTATGACCATCTCCGCCTTGATATCTTCTTCCATAGGGTTTATCACTCCTGTGGTAAACAAGATGGATGAGGTCCATCAGCTATTATTGAATTCTGATATTCAAAATGGAGCTCTAATCTATCTTTCTGAAGAATACCATCATAAGCCTACTCAGTCCTATCTGATCACCATGGAGTTTGCATTTGATGGAAGAATGAAGATTGCTTCGCTTGAAGAATTTGAATCAGATGATATCAGTAATTCCTATTATCTCTCTTCAAAAGCAAGCCTTCCTATAGATTATGAGAGTGTTTATCAAGTGATCAATTCAACGGATACTTGCACGATTATCCAAAAGAAATAATGTCTCTTATCAAAGACAACTTAGGACTAAAAATATTGAGATGTTAAAATAGCCATTGCACGATGCAATGGCTATTTCTAACTATTGAGTTGAGTTCCTTTAGGTTTAGTGTGTTTGCTAATTTGCTTCATGATGAGATCAAAAGTGACACCAAGAATAACAAAGATGATAACACTTAATGCTAAGTAGAGATAATTTTGCCCTTCGCCGAAGAAGAATTGATGTTGGAAGATCACGTTATGAATGAAGGATAAGATGATCAAATGGGAAAGATAGACAGCACCAGATTTCTTACCAAGCCAGCTAAGGCCAAAGGATAGATAAGGAATATGACCGACAAGTAAGGCTAAGGAATGAATGACATAGGTGCCACTGATACAGAAGAAGAAAGCAATTAGGGCATCAAAGCCTTTTAATACTGCATTGAACTCACCACCGGCTAAGACACCGGTGAGAATGGCACCAAACTGGTAATAGCAAATTAAGGAAATCGCAACGATCAAACCTTCTGCAACAAGGCAATTGATGATTCGATAGGTGATTGATTTCTTGGTATGCTCGACGGCATCCAAGAAATTGAATTTCTTTAGATAACTAGCTAAAAGCATAATGGCGACAATCAGCGGATAAGAGTTGATGGCATAGGGTAAATATGGACCGATGAACTGACCCATGACAAAGGATAGTGATAATAGTCCAATGATGGTGGAAATTAATCTGGCGGGTTTGTTGATGACGTGGTCGACAATCAGATAGAAGATGACGCTAGAAAACCATAGGGCATATAAGTACCAACCAATACCGCCGGTGATCAAGACTTCGATGCTGAGGATGCCACTTTCTGGAAAGTGAATCATGAAAGCTAAAGGCTCTGACATCAGTGTATATAATAAGGCATTTCCAACACCTTCCCAGGTGGCAATATTCGTGCTCATCACAATGATGATCTGTAACAAGTTACCGATGGTCCATAAGCCAAGTAAAGGAAGAAGGAGTTGTTTGCTTCTTCGGATGATGTTCTGCTTTATGGTTCTTTTTCCGGGGGTATAGTTATATCCAGAATAAAATAGGAATACGGCCATCAGGAATGGAAAGAAGCAATAGATCAATTGGAAGGAGCTGCGGATGGTTGTGGCATCTTCAAGTGTGAAAAGGTGAGCATGGAAGAAAATGACGGCAAGTATGAGGAAGCCTTTGACCATATCTTGTGTGGTAGATCTGTTATTAATATTAGTTTGCATACATGAATTTCTTTTATCGAAGTTATTATATAACTTAGATGAAATTTTTCCTATGTGAAATTATCAAAGGCTACCTATGTTCTTATGAATGTGAAAAAGGCTATCCCAGATGGGATAACCTCTTCCTCAATAATCTGTTAATTATTATCTAAACGTAAGAAGACGATGCTCACGACCAAACCGGCAATAGCTAAGACGCTTAAGATAATCATGACGATTTCCAAAGTGTTGAGAAGAATGATCCAGGTTGGTGTAACATCGATGATACGAACACCTTCGGCTAAGCCGTTCATGGCGTTGGAATGTGCAACCATATAAAGAAGTCTATGAGTGGCTTCTCTCATCTCCCATGCCAGACCAGCATAAGTGTCAGCATCGGAATATAAGGCATCCTTATCAGCTTGACCATCAGGTAAATCATTACCATTGTAGATACCGGCAGAAAGGTTCATGTATTCCTTATGGAAGAAATCGGAGACAGCAATACCTGTCATACCAAATTCGCCGCGCAAGACTTTCTTGATGAAGCCATGAGCGCCAGTCCAGATTGTACCAAGACGATTGAAACCAGTCATGACAGCAGCACACTTACCTTCTTCAATAGCAATTTCAAATGGCTTGAGATAGATTTCACGGATAGTCTGTTCATTAGCCCATGTGTTTACACCTTCACGATTGGTTTCCTGATCATTTAAGAAACAATGTTTCAGGTAACTGTAGACACCCTTGCTAGCAAGGCCTTTGATGACTTCAGAGACGATCTTACCAGAAAGCAGTGGATCTTCAGAATAATACTCGAACGCACGTCCACCATAGACACCTCTATGGATGTTGACGGCTGGACCATAAAGACCAGAATAACCGGCCCAGAGGCAGTCTTCACCCCAGGTCTTACCATATTCAAGAATCAATTCTTTATTATAGGTGGCACTGGCCATGGAGTTTGCTGGGTAGGCAATTGGGGTCTCGTTCTGATCAGGGTCGTTTTTGCTGACTGCAAGACCACGGTTGTTATTCTTAGAGACGTTATAGTTCATCATTGGACCAGTGGCACCATTATGATCGATGGTGACTGGCTTGTTGATGGAGGATAAAGCGCCAGTGGAACGTAAACCAGAACTGAGTAATGTGGCCTGTTCTTCTAAACTGAGCTGGTTTAAAAGATCTTCCCATTTCTGGTCGTCATAAGGAATTTCATTACCATCCTTATCTTTGATCATATCGACTAAGGAGTAGGAAGTCTCGTCACTAGAATAGGTAGGGAAATCCATCCTCTCATCATCTTCCATACCACGATAGTTGTAGTAGTCGCTATCAGATGCCATATCGCTGTTACCGGTAAGAAGAACCTGGTTATTGAGATTGTTACCAGAGGCGTCATAACCAAATTTAGTTGTGCTTTCCCAGTTGTTGCGGCTGATGTAGGTGACGGAGTTATTTCCTGCATACTCATATTTGTTGATATCACAATCGTCAAACTGGTTGGTGATAGCCTGATTTGTGGTATCGGATAAGGAGTAGGTGACATCGTCAAAGTCATCAATGGTGATTTTCGAAACTAAAGATTTCTCTCCAGCGCTGGTCATACCATCCTGAGTAGTCTTGTTCTTTGATGCAAGAATGTTATTTGTGGCTTCATGAGCATTGCTAGCTGCCGTGAAATAGTAATCCCCAGCATCAAGAACATAAGTCATGGCATTATTGGCATCATAACTTGCTAACTCGCTTTTCTTGACGTTGACGCTGATGGTCTGACTTTCATCTTTGTTCAGGACTTTGGTCTTGGCAAACTCAACAAGTTCAACGGAGGCTTTTTCAATGCCATTTTCCATATCATAGGTGGTATATGGCTTCTGGAGGTAGAATTCCACAGCTTCCTTACCTGGTACATTAGAGGTGTTGGTAACGTTGATTGATAATTTGTATTCATCACCTTCATCGGAAACCTGGAAGTCAGAATATTCAAATGAAGAATAACTTAAACCATAACCAAATGGATAAGAGACGACATCGTTGTAGTTGAAGGCGCCAACATTTGCTCTGTTTAAGACTTTGTCTTCATATCTTGTTTCAGTATAGCGATAGCCGTTATAGATACCTTCCTGATAGACGACGTATTTGTTGGACATCAGGAAGTTGGAGACTTTGGTTCCAGCATAGGTATAGTCACCAAAGTTGGCATAGACAGGATTGAGATGATTCGCCTTAAAGAAGGTGTCGACTGTCTTACCAGAAGGGTTAACCTTACCAGTAAGGATGTCCGTAAAGGATAAGGCGCCTGTTTCACCTAAAGTTGGTGCCCATAAAAGAGCATCGATAGAGAATTCATCTTCAAAGTCGCACTGGATGGTATTCGCACTGTTGATAAAGACGATGATCTTTTGTAGTTTGCCTTCTTCCTTTAATTGTTTTAAGTGAGATAAGACATCTCTTTCTTCGTTGGTTAAAAGAAGATAGTTACCATTTCTCAAATCATCTTTGCTGCCGGTTGTGATATCTAAATCTTTGCCTTCGCCACCGTTTCTACCGATGACAAACAAACCGACTTCTGCAGCATTATTTTTGCTTTCTGGCAATTTATCCCAGGGGGCTTCCTGAACCTTGAAGGAAGCTCCGATGCCACTCGAGGCACCTCTTCCATATGTCTTGGTTTCGACAGCGTTCTTATAGAAGGAATATAAGTCCTGGTTTAATGTTAAACCGGATTGTGCGCAAGCATCTTTTAAGGTGATACAAGAAGTAGTAGAGGCACCAGAAGAACCGGTACCAGAATAGACTAAGTCTGCGCTGGTGACAGAATAGGCGTTGACTTTGTCGCCTTCTTGTAAAGGAAGTGCGTTGTTGTTTCTTAGTAAGGTGATACCCTCATCGGTGACTCTTTTAGCGACTTTCTTGGCATTCTCTTTTACTTCTCTGACGGAGGAGAAATCAGAGGTGTAGTATTCGACATCCACAGGTTCACCATTTTCATTGACGACCATGTAGGTCTTGGCGCCTAAAAAGAAGTTGATGGCGGTAGAGTTTTCTAAAGCGATGACTCTTCCAACGGTGATGACACCTAAGGTCAAAGTGAAAATGTTGGTTAGAATTTTGGATAAATTAAATAGTTTTTTCTTGGTCATTAGGCGATTTCCTCCTTATTAGCCTTGACGGGAGGTATGTAGATGGCAAAATTGGAAAGCACGATAGCAGTTAACTCAAATAAGAGGACGATGACGAATGAAGGAGATAAATTTCCAATGGCTTGCATAGAAATGCCATCATAAAAGACAGTTGATAAATAGAGGTAAATATAGCGAATATAGAAAATAAAACCTAAAAAAGTAAATAATTCCAGGGCGATAGCAGCGTAGTTCTTTGTCCACTTGAAAAGACTCATAGCAACAAAGAAGATGAAGCCTAAAAGCGGGAACAGAAAAGCAGTGATATGGTAATAACTCGTGCTGAGATAACTAGAGATATAGACAATGCTGCTGATCAGCGACAATATAGCGGCCACAAGCGGGAAATAAAAACCACGAACGGTTCGTTGGCGGAAAAAATTCACAAACATATCTGTGATGACTCCTTATCAATGGATATATAGGAGGCGATTAGCCTCCTATATATAGAAATTTAGTAATTTATGCAGGGGTAACCCATGACAGCATCCCATTCCAGGACATAGTTTTCTGCAGTGAATTTCAAGCAGTCGATGAGTGGACAATGGGATTCCATGGTTGTGCCTTGGATGGCATCATTGTTGTTGGTCATGAGCTGGATGGTGTTTTTACCCTTTTTCAAAGAGACTTTGCCAAGGGTGAAATCAGCAAATGGAAGAGGAGTGGCAGTAGAATCAGACATGGCAGGAACGTTGCTGAAAGCGATAGGGGAGTAATCAACATCCACACCATTGATGGTGACTTTCCATTTATCGGAGGTATAGGTGTAATCTTCGATGAACTGGGAAAGGCGGGCAACAAGAGTGACGTTAGAGATTTCCACGTCGCAGTTGAGCTGGAAAGTCAAACCTAGACCTAATTGATAAAGGTAGGAGACATAGCGGTCATTACTTGCGCCATAAGAAGAATCGTTGACGATACAGGCAGTTTCAGTAGCTGTACCAGAAAGACCTTTACCAACGATGCCCTTGAAGTTGACATCTTCAGCTTCGAAAACATAAGTTTGTTCACCGACGAGTTCACTCTTGGATCTTGTCCAAGAGGCCGTCAGGGTGATATCACCATTTACAGCAGCAGTGAAATCATAGGCTTGGCCAGCGCTAGTCTTCCAGCCAGAGAAGTCATAACCTTTTCTGGTTGGATCAACAGAAATCTTACTGACTAAATCACCAGAGACGACATGAAGGACTCTTGTTGCTGGTAAAGCACCATAGTAGCCATAATCAAAGGTGACATTGAAGACCGTCTTGTTTGCTTCTAACCACTTGGCGTTTAAAGTGAAGGTGCCTTCGACGATGGTGTCAAAGTCATAAGCGAGAGTCAACTGGCTATCAGTATACCAACCATCAAAGACATAGCCTTCCCTAATTGGATCAGATGGCTTAGTCAAAGTCTTTCCTTTTTCGACTTCTGCGCTGGTCACCTCGCTTCCACCATTGCTGTTAAAGGTGACGGAGATCATTTCCTTGGTAACGGTGACCTTAAAGGAAACAGATTTGCCACCGAAAGTAGCTTTGACTGTCTTGGTTCCGACGGATTTGCTATTTAATGCGGTGAAGGTGACTCTTTCATCCGTCATTTCCACTTCGGCAGTGGATTTATCGGCATATTTTACAGTCAGGACGCCACCGGCAGGATCAAAAGTTTCACCTAAGACATAGCTGACTTTTGTTGGCATGGTCTTTACGGTAATGGAGGCGACATTCTGGTCGCTGACTTTGCCGTCATTCTGACTGGTTTGATTCGAAGCATTGGTATCTGTTGATGTCGTGACACTCGTTTGGCTTTCGCTAGAAGTTGAAGTGTTATTTCCACCGCACGCGACTAAGGAAATGGCGCTTGTGGTCAACAGAGCAAGTTTAAAAAGATTATTGAGTTTCATGATTATTTCTCCTGTAAAACAAACAACACAGCAGACCCAAGGGTTACTTGGGCCTGCTGGTATAAAGAGGACAAAATTGAGTTTACTGAACGTTGAAAGTGACGGTTCCAGTGTAGTGGCTGGCATTCTTGCTGGAATAAGAAGTGAATAACCAACCCATCATATACATCGTCTGATAGTATTCCAAATCGACATCGAAGGTGTATTCGCCGGCAGTAAGATTACCGCTGATTTCCACATAATCTGGAACTTCATAGCTGGTGCGGTTAGCCTTACCCATAACAGTCTTGGTGACAACCTTGGAAGTGACACCTTCTGGAAGGTTATCGATATGGTAGGCGTATTCCTTCTTGGCAACGGCAGTTTCAGCATCCGTGGTGATGATATCAGCTGCGGTCTTATCTTCGTTTCTGTTGTACCAGGTACCATCGGCAGCCTGATAGTAGTTGACAATGAGGTTTCTACCAACTTCGGTGAAGTAGCTTAAGGCCGGGATGTCGACCTTCATGGTGAAGTTGCTATTGGCTTTTTCGGTGGTGGCATTTTCACCAGTCTTCATGGCAACATCATTGACGTGGATGGCGGAACGGACATCGATTTCAATGTTGGCAGTAGAGGAAACCCAACCATCCAAAGAGTAGCTGGCTGGAATGGTGATGATACCTTCAGCAGTTGGTGTACCAGTAATCAAACCGTTCTGTAAGGCAAGACCATTGTTCTTCAAGGTAGCGACGGCATCATCAGTCAAGCTGAAGTTACAGTCGTCATTGGTGATCTTGACGGCGTTGTTGACACCTTTTTCAACAACGACAGTGAACTTCTTACCAGTAACAGCGCCATTTTTGACAGCGATGGAGTTGGCTCTGTTATAGAGGGCTCTTTGACACTTGGAACGGATACCGAAGTATAAGGATGGATCGCTCATGGTGTTTTCAGTAGCGGTCTCATCAGATTTGACTAAGACGGTATTGTTGGTTGCATCCCAGGTGCCATAGTCTAATTTGTTCTTGGCATAACCCTTAGCGGAACCATCTAACTGGTCACCACCGGAGAGAGCCATTCTGTTGACTGGGACATAGTCCTTGGCCCAGGCGTCGGTAGAGACAAGAGCCTTAGAGCCCCATTCGTCTCTTAAGAGGAACTGGTTGACAGCATAGGAGTTGGCAGTGACTTCATAACCGATACGGTTGAAGGAAGACATGACACCATTGGAATGACCGACCTTGATGGCCCATTCAAATGGTTTGAGATAGTTTTCTCTCATGGACTGTTCATCGACCATGGTGATGACTCCACCGTAGTCAGCTCTATAAGATTCCTGATCGTTGAGGAAGAAGTGCTTGACTAAAGTGATGACACCCTTATCGGTGGCACCCTTGATACATTCAGCGACGAATCTAGCAGCATGCCAGCCATCCTGAGAATAGTATTCAAAGTTACGACCAGAGAATGGAGAACGATGAGTGTTACAGGCTGGACCGGCCCATAAGTTGTTGGATAAGAAGATGGCTTCATTACCGACAAAACGTCCCATTTTATAAGCTAATTTCGTGTTGAAAGTAGCAGCGATGATTGGAGCGGATGGGAAAAGAGTACCACCAGCATACTGGATAGGACCATTGGAATAACCATCAGCAGTCTTGCCGATCTTATCGATGGCCTGAGAGCCTGGGCCTTTTACGCTGTCGCCAGCGACAAGGATACACATATCTTCCCAGGAGAGCTGGTTCATGAACTGCTTCCATTTCTGAGAACCGGCATCATTGCCTTCGACGGCAACACCATTTTCAATGCGTAAATCCTGATAGTCGACACCAGACATGTCCGTTAACAAGAGATTGTTGTTGGCATCCTGTGTCCAGCCTTCTGGAACGCTGTTAGTGAAGTATGGATCAGCTTCGGAGACTTCATAATGGTTGTAGATATCCTGATCTTCGAGCATTTCCAACACTTCATCGCTGACGGTTCTGTCAGCAACACTGGCTGGTTTTGGCTGAGTCAAGCCACCTTCGTCACCTCTAGAGATAGAGTTGGCGAGATATTCTTCGGTGGTGGACTTATACATATCATCATTGGAGAAGATATTTTCAACATCTCTGCCAGTGAGATAGTCTTTTCTCATCTTCATGTCTTCTGCGACAGTTCTGGTCATGGAAAGAACTGGAGTGTGAGAATCCTTGTTGGCGGTGATGGTGTAATCACCAGCTTCAAGTTCATAACCCATGAAGGAGTTGTTGTTCTTGTCATCATAGTCGTAGGAAGCCATATCCTGAGCGACGAATTCGATGGTGACAACATCAGATTCACCTGGATTCAAGAGTTTGGTCTTGGCAAAATTGACCAGGTTGTTGGAGGCCTTTTCAATGCCGCCTTTCTTGTATGGAGCGGAGTAATAGATCTGAACAACATCTTTACCAGCGACCAAACCGGTGTTGGTGACTTTGACCTGAGCGGTGATGGTCTGGTTGGCTCTGTCGATGTTGGCTTTGGTCTTGACACCTTGCCATTCCCACTTGAAGGTGGTGTAGCTTAAACCGAAACCGAATGGGTAGAGGACTTCTTCGCGATACCAGTTTTCACCAGCGGCACCCATGTCGGTAGCTTTGGTTTCATAGAACTTGTAGCCGTTATATAAGCCTTCACGGTATTCGACTTCAGCAAAATTGGTGATGTTGCCATCTTTGTCATAAAGCATGGCGTTCATTCTGTTGCCATCGTCATAGTTCTGAGAATTGTAAGCAAAGTTGGTCCAGGATGGATCATGCTTGAAATTGCTAGTCCAGATATCAGAAGTGTGACCGGATGGGTTAACAGTACCATCTAAGATTCTACCGATAGCTTCAGTACCATTGTTACCGACGCCACCGACCCATAAAATGGCATCAACACCAAGGTTGTCAGCAGTCTTCTTGGCAGCCAAATCAGGGATTTCCATGATGTTGGAAGAGTTGATTAAGACGATGACTTTATTGAAATACTGCTTGGCATGTTTGACTAAAGCTTTTTCGTTATCGTCCAACTCAAGAATGTGATCATCCTTATCAGCGTGATCGACAACATCATGAGTCTTCAAGTCAGCGTTTTCAGTACCAAATCTCGAGAAGGTCAAGACGGCAGCACCATCATAGGCATAGTAGGAAGAGATGACACTTGGGGTGTAATAATCAAGTGGTAACTCGTTGGCAACGATACCCATAGTGGTGTATTTGTCATAGAGAGAAATGGTGGTAGGATTAACTTTGTAACCCGCATGCTGGAAGGCTTTTTCCAGGGTGGAATATTCGATGTTGTTGTTACCAGTAGTACCAGCACCAGATCCGCCACCGGCAGTGACTAAGTTGACGGTATGCATACCTAAGAGAGTGACTCTCTTTTCACTTGCGGAAAGTGGCAGTGCATGATTCTCATTCTTGAGAAGTACATCACCTTCTTCAGCAATGTCGATGACCAATTCTTTGGCATCTTCCTGTTCATCTGCTAAAGAAGCATAATCGGCATAGAATTTTCCTTTGGCGTCTAGATTGCCTGTCGTAGTGTCTTTGGCAGAGATGTCTCTTTCCTGGATGGTGGAAGTTTCGTCTGTCGAAGAGTCGCTAGTACCAGTGGAGTCAGCGTTAGAACTGTCAGTCACGGAAGAGTCAGAAGGAACAAAAGCACTGCCGGGGGTGCTGTTTGTACTTTCTTGAGTTCCACAACTAACCATGAACAAAGCGGCTGCTAAACTGATGAGTTTTACGGATTTTTTCATGTTTTGTTTTCCCCTTTAATTTTTGAAATACAACTGAAAAGGTCACTCCGGCGTATGTGAGACCTTGTCGTATTTCAAAATATCAAATGGGAAATCAAGATATGGTATGTAAGTGTGAAAGCCCTTTTTTTCAACGCGAAATGCAATTTGAGCGAATTGAAAATGCCTTTGAAGTGAATCAAAGGCAAGTGTGTTATGGTTTTAGAAGATAAATCGATAACAAGAAGATATCATCTTTGGAAGTAATCTGAATACCACCTTCATAGCTTTCGGCGATGCTCTTGATACTCTTGATACCAAAGCCGTGATAACCAGACTCCTGCTGTTTGGTTGTCTGGGGCAAGCCATCATGGAAAATGGTCTTTTCATTGGTGTAGTTGAGAATGTTGATGTAGATGAAATCACCTTTTGTTTCCAAGACGATGGAGATACAGCGTTTTAATGGATTTTCAATTTTGTCGACAGCCTCTATGGCATTATCTAGCGCGTTACCAAAGAGCGAGAAGATTTCAAACGGCTTCATGAAATCGATGGCTTTGGCGCTTCCGATATAGGTTAAGGAGATATTCTTGGCTATACAGGATAAAGATTTTTCGTTCAGGATGGTGTCTAGACCTGCGATGCCCGTTTTGTACATGCCGTTATAGATGTCGAGGTTTTCCTTCATCTTATTGATTTCTTCGGCAGGGATACGATTTTCCAAATGATTGATTTGGTGCTTCAGGTCATGGAATTTGATGTTGAGCAAGTCGATGTTCTCTTTGCGAAGCTCATATTGTTTCTGCTGTTCAATGTAGAGCTGATGAATGGTCTTGTTATCGGCTTTAATCTCAATGTACTTGATGAGATAAAACATGATGAACAAGGATAAGGTACAGCAAGTGATGGCATAAAGAGAACCAGCGATGATGTAGTAGTGATTGTCTGGAACAAGATTTCCGCGATTGTAGAATCTCGTGATACCGATACAGATGAGAATGATGACGGAAGAAATTAAGACGAGACGAACAGAATAATTGTGGAAGAATTTTTGTTTACGGACGTATTGACCAAGAGTGAAGAAGGAAACCAAACAAAGAAGAAAGACGACAATCAGCTCTAGACCATGAGTGGGTTCGAATGCTTTGAAACAATCAATCAGGCATAACATCTTGTAGAGATGGTAACCGATGTGCTGTAATCCCACTGCACCAGCTACACCGCTGAAGATGGCAAATATTTTCAAGTTGAAGGAAAGATATATGGCAAAACCAGAGGCGACAATCAAACCCAGAAGTAAACCAAAGCCTCTTAAGACAGAGATGGCTTCAGGAAGTGTGTAGTCGGGATTGTAGATGATCATGTATTCCAGGTAGGAGAGTGCAAGAAGAACAATGACGGACAAAGATAATCGAAGAGCGAAGAATTTGCGCTTTGGTGCGGAATAGAAGAATACTATTTCGGCCAATAGCAATTCGATCATATAGTTGGTGTATTGCCAAACCTGTAAAAAACTGATGTCGTTCATGATTGACCTCCTAAGTAACTAGCAAAGGACTTGATAAAGTCTTTTTTATGAGATCGAGAGATTTCTAGTTTGCTGCCATCGGTTAATTCACAAGTGTTCTGTCTGATAGCAGAGATGTATCGAAGGTTGACTACCGTCTGACGATTGCAATAAATCAGCTTTTCACCTCGTGTCTTTTTGATGGCTGCGTTTAAAGAAATATATTCCGTGATATCTTCTTTGAGGGTGTGGTAGGTGACATAGTGATCATTGACAGTGATGTAGATGATAGATTCACTTCTTAACGAACGTAAATTACCGTTATCATTAATCATGATGGCTAAGTTTGTGGTATAGGAAAGTCTCATCAAGGGCCTGGTCATTTTTAACAGGAATTCGTCTTTCTTGATCGGTTTGATGATAAAGTCGAGGGCGTCAACTTCATAACCTTTGAGAACAAATTGTGCCATATTTGTGACAAACACTAAAAGGACAGAGGAATCTCGTTCTCTTAGTTTGTGAGATATGGATATACCATCTTCACCATTCATTTTGATGTCGAGGAACACTAAATCAAATTGGCATTCGAAATTGAACAAGAACGCTTCTCCGGAGGAAAACTCATCGATACAGAATTCCACCTGTCGTTCTTTGCTGACATAGGCGAGTGCTTCTTTCAGCATGTTACGATCGTGTTCTTGATCATCTACAATAGCAATATGAATCATAATGCCTTCATCATAATGAATGGAAATTGCTTTTGCAAGGAAATAGTTTTAGGCGTAATTGCGATAATTTTTAATTAAAAATTATAATTATTAATGCGAGATTTCAAAGAAAAAATATCGATTAAAAAAGATAGGTGACATGAAATTGAAGCGTTTTTTTGGCAAAGAATTGTTCTATGTAAAAAGGCACTGGCTGATCTTATTCATGGATCAGCAGTGCCTTATCTTCTGATTATCGATAAAATTAGGAATGTACTTTCCCAGACAAGAGCGATGCTGGTCAGGATAAAAACAGCAAAGGAAACATAGTTGGGAAAGCAAACGAGCAGTATTGCTCCAGCGAGACAAAGGCTGGAGGCGAAAATAGAAAGAATATATATCTTTTTCTTCATTCCGATGAAGGATAGAAGAAGAACGAGGATCTCAACGACAAGAAAGGTCAGTGTCAGTTCAGTATAACTGCGGGCAAATAGTTCAATAAGAGAGGCAAAAACCATCAAAATCTGGTATAGAAAGAGGCAGAGGAAATTATGTTTCATAATCCATTTCATGCCATTTTTCCTCCAAACAGGTAGAGAAGTGTGTCATATAGTCCTACTCTCCAGGAACGGGCGGAATGATATCCGAAGGTGATAGGGAAAAACTTGCTGTTCTCCGCAGTAAAACGTCCTGATTGTAAGAGTTCATCATACATCTTCTTTTGTTTGTTGTAAGCAAAGTCATATATACCAGCAGCGTTATAAAAACCATTCAATGATAGATCTTTATAGGCATCGCTATTTAGCGCTTGTAAGATTTCTTGCGCGTCCCAGGAAGAAGAATAGACACCGAAACTAGATACATAATCGAAATTGTGCATGATGCCACTGTGCAATGTAATTCTTGCACCATTGGACAAGCCCGCCAAAGCTCGATGATCACGACTATTCATAAATCCTGATACACTGATATCCTCGGCATAGGTCTGATATTTGCTTTCCACAGCGGGAAGAATGTCATTTCTGAACTCGTATGTAAAGTTGTTTGAAGAGTTTGTCTTTACTGGTGTTGCTTCTTTGATATCCGTTACATTATCATCACCATAAAGACCATAAGAATAAAATGTCGGGCAGACAACAATTAGAGGGTCGATTTGTTCATAAGCAATCAGATTATCAAGAACATCTTTGATTTTTACTCTGTCAAACCAGGTGTTAATGTGATCCACCTCTTGTTTGTCGGTGCCGTGAAGGAGATATAGGATATTGTATCTCTGGCTTTCATCATAGTTGTATGGAAGGTAGACTTTTAGTTCCTTTTCTTCCGTTTTTTCGCTGTCTGAAATGTAGTCTTTTGTTTGATAGGATAAGGTTTCTATACGACCACTTTTTTCCTCATTGTTGGTCATAAAGACGGCGGGGACATCCAAAGATGTGACCTCGGCTTTTATGCTCCCTTCCTTCATACAGGAAACGAGTAATGCCGGTAATAGGAACGATAAACTGATGATTTTAAGATTCTTTTTCATATATTCGCTTTCTATAAGAAGGAAGAGAGGCACACATGAAGTGTGCGCTCTCTGATAATCAACAATTATTTTCCAGCAGCTAAGTTTTTGGTCTTGGATAATCCCATACCATAACCGATTGCGGAGGAGAGAACGGCTAAGATGATCATGATGAAGAAGAAAACCCAACCGAAGTCGATGACATTGCCATCAACGCCAAAGGCAACGTTTGTCAAGAACAACATTTCGGTGTTGAATAAGACGGCAAAGGCAGCGCTATATAAGGCGACAGGAATGATGCCTAAGATGGAAAAATCCTTCACTAGGACACCGATATTGCTGACAACACCTAAGATGAGTAAGGCGACCGCAACACCATTGACAGGAGAGAGATAGTTACCGCCTCTGATGGTATAGACAAGTAAGCCGATAAGACCAAGAAGGCAAGCACAGGCAGAGACATAGAAGCCAGGTGTTTTGTTGGCTAAGAATGATTTAATCTGATTCATTTTCTATTCCTCTCTTAGTTCTTTTTATCAGCGACAAAGCCAAGGATCAGCATGGCGATGCTGCCGATGATAACCACGGCCGAAACGATGATCAGTATCGTGATGGAAATATCATACCAAGTGGCAACTTTGACGATTTTGGAGTCAGAGACAAGTCCGTTCATTGCAGCGGAGTTGGCAAAGTTGTAAAGCTGAGTGTGCAGAGCTTCTCTCATGTTGGTCATCAATTTTAAGTCGGAGCGGATGTCATATCCTTCCAAGTACTTTGCGAAGCTGGTACCAGAAGTACAGAACATGGTTGTGCCGGCTTCATAGGCGAGAAGTGGTTCCATCAGGGAGTTTGGTTTCTGGCCGAAGTCAGTAGTAATATTGCCTCTAAAGCCCCATTCACCGGCCATAACCTTTTTCCAAAGGTTGGAATGATGACCAGACCAGGTCAAGCCAATACGGTTGAAAGCACCCATGACGCCTGGGCAGGATTTATCATCTTTAGAAGTTGTTTCGAAAGAATATTCAAAGGCGCGGAGATAGATTTCGCGGATAGATTGCTCGTTGGCGAAAGTGCAGACACCGATACGATTGGTTTCCTGATCATTTAAGAAGAAGTGTTTTAAGTATGGAATAGTACCCATCTTGACGGCACCAGCAACTTCACGTTCACATAACTTGCCGGCTAAGAAACCGTCTTCAGAGAAATATTCGAAGTTACGGCCACCACAGGCGGTTCTATGGGTATTGGCAGCAGGGCCATACCATCCAACACCGCCACCCCATAATCCTTCTTCACCAAAGGAATCGCCAATTTTTTCAAGGAGTGGAAGATTCCAGGTGCCGGCAAGGATGGTCTCAGTTGGATAAGAGACCATTAGTTCTTCGGTCTTCTTCACCTTTTCGGCATCGTACTGCACTTTGTAGTCTTCGATATACTTGGACTTGGTCCAAGCGGAAGGACCATCGACCGCGGTCGTGGCATTTAAACCGACAGACTGCAATTCTTTTCTACCTTGAGAGGTAGAATCCAGATAATCCTGGATGGTTAACTGGTCTAATAACTTATCCCAGTTTTCATCGTCATAATCAGCACCAATCATCATGGCAAGCGTATAGTTTCTTGGCGCGTCAGTGATGATGCTGGAAGTATCAGAACTGCCAGGAGTATAAGCGCTAGGCTTAGTGGTGCCATCGCTCTTTTCAGAGTAATAGGAAGCCATTTCGGCAATCATCTTATCGGTAGCGCTGAAGCCGGTCATGTTCTTTGGCCAAGTGGTGTCCCAATGGCTACGGGATAAATAGGTGACTTCCGCGGAAGTGCCACCAACATAAGAGTTGATATCTGCGTTATCAAACTGATTGGTGATGGAAGTGTTTTGCGAAGAAAGACGATACTCGTCCTTGTTGAAGCTTCCCTTGTTGGCTTTATGAGCCTTTGATGCATCGCCAGCGTAATCCATGCCATTGGCGACACCTTTGCCTTTTGCGGCCAAGACGTTATTTAAGGCGTCATGAGCTGAAGTTCCGATAGAGAAGTAATAGTCGCCAGCTTCTAAAACATAAGTTTTATAGTTCTTGTAGTCATAAGAAGCGATATCTTCTAAGTCGACGTTGATGGTATAGGTGGCAGAAGCGCCAGGAGCAAGTTCTGTAGTCTTTTCAAAGCCACAGAGCTGGATGGCAGCTTTTTCAATACCACCAGCAGTGTATGGTGCTTGTGCATAAACCTGGATGACATCCTTGCCGGAATAGGTGGAAGAGTTGTTTTTGACGGTGACGGTGACATCTGCTTTCTTGTTTGCCCAATCGACATTGACGTTATCTAAGGTCTGAGTGAAATCAGCATAAGATAAACCATGACCAAACGGGAAGATGACTTCATCGGTATATTTCCAGCTTGCACCCGAAGTGCCAGTAGCGGCAGTGGCATTACCAGCGTTTAAGACACTGTCTTCATAACGGGTTTCATAATAGCGATAACCGACATAGATACCCTCGTTGTACATGAGATACTTACGGGAATCTGCGTTGGTAATCTGGTCAGCGTTAGCATATGTGAAATCACCAAAGTTCTGCATGGATGGAGCAGAAGAAATATCTCTGACATAGGTGTCACCGAGATGACCGGAAGGAGTGATGTTGCCGACTAAGATGTCGGTGACAGCATCCAAACCGACTTCACCAGGACCACCGATGTATAAGCAGGCATCGATATCATATTCATCTAACCAACCGATATTTGGCGTATTGAAGGTGTTCAATAAGACGATTCTCTTAGAGAAGGGACCGTTTTTCATCGCCGTGAGAATCGATTTCTCGTTTTCGCTTAATTCTAAGTATTCAGCCTTTAAATCCGTACCTTCACCGCCGATTCTGGTCAAGACGAAGATGGCAGCATCGCCATAGGTGGCAAAAGAACTTGTCTCTGTTGAGGTGAATTCAGAATAGTTTAATTCGTTGACATTGTTGATATCGCGGAAGTTAAAAGTGGTTCCGCCCCAACCGGACTTTTCGATAAAGCCAACACGATTCTCATATTTGTCCTGATAGAAGTTGTAGACGGTTTCGTTGACGTCTAGCTTGTTTTCGCAGGCTTTCTTGAGATCATATTTACGGTCAGCGGAAGAGACGACGCCACCTGAACCAGTGCCGCCTAAAGCTACATCAACACTATTGTAGCTGAATAATGTTACCTTGCTGTTCTTGGCTAAAGGTAAGGCGTGGTTCTTATTGGTCATCAAGACCGTACCTTCTGCCTGAGCCTGCTTGGCTACTGCTCTGGCATTGGCTAGAACGTCAGTGTACTTGTCATATTTGGAGGCAAAGTGGATCGGATCTTCATTTGTATTTTCGTTTGTGACAATCTTGGTGCTGCTGATGCCTAAGAATTTGTTGATGTAGCCAGACCATTCTTTGGTAACTACGCTACCACCGATGGAAACGGACATCAAAACGGTAGAACCAGCTAACAACGAACGCCACAAACCAGGTCTTCCAATTTTCTTCATCTGATTTTTTCCTTTCAATTGTCGAGAAACTTAGCTCGAGTTCGCTTCTCTAGCAAAGCATACACGATTGGAAATAGCCTTGCTGACTTTTGGCAAAAAGAAGAATGATTTTGGCAAGAAATGTCATATGGAACCTGTTACAATTCGTTTTTTTGTTGTTTTGTTTCTTCTTGTCTTGGGAAGAGAATGTTAACTTCATAGACGTTGTTTTCTTGTTGGATGAACATCGTTCCATGATATTTTTTGACGATGTAATGAACACTTTTGACGCCAAAGCCATGATATTGGGAATCTTCTTTGCTGGTTTGGGGAAGACCATTTTGGAAGATGATTTTCCCAGAATAATAGTTTTCAATATGAATGGAGACCATTTTCCCTTTTTCGGCTACTTTCAAAAGAATATAGGCTTGATCTTTATTGGTTAATTTTTCTTCTGCTTCGATGGCATTGGAAAGGAGGTTTCCAAACAAGGAAACCAAATCGCTTGATCTCATGAAGGATAAACAAAGGCCATCTGCTGAGAAGGTAAAAGGAATATTTAATTTGTGACAGTTATACCCCTTGTCAGTGAGGATGTAGTCTAGCGTTTTGTTGCCTGTTTTTGCCATGGCTTCATAGTCTTCAACGGTTTTCTGCAATTCCTTTAATCCTTCATCATCCATACTGGATTTGGCTCTGGTGTCCGAGATGAAGTGTTTTAAGTCATGGGCTTTCAGATTCAATAAATCGATATTGGATTTGACGAATTCATAATTTTTGTTGGACTGGTTGATGAAACGTTCCAATTCCATGTTTTCTTCTTGCTTGTCACGATAGGAAACTAAACCGAAAGCAACAATCAAGGCTAAGACATCACAAAGCAGTAACGGTAAAGCACTGACCCAATAGGTGTCTAGGTGATAGACCTGCAGGGCAAACTGAATGAAGTAGCAGAATAAGGCAGAGACAACAGCGATAGCAAAAGCACCACCATTAGGAATGTTGATTTCCTCGCTTTGCTTCATTTTTACGATGATGGTGAAATAAGCAATCGCATAGACTAGAATCATCACGCCTAAGGATAAGAAAAACCATCCGACAGGAGAATAGAAATCTTTCCATGGCAGATAAAAAAGCATTTCGATGTTGTGCGAAAGATTTTGTAATAATTGAGCGCCGACGCAACAAAAGAGGATATCTTTGAATTTATTTTTATAGATAAAAGCGCACATGCCTAGGGAAATCAGGAAGATGGTGATGGAAGATAATCCTGTGGCAACCTTGATGATGAGATTGGTGAAGATGATGGATAAAAAACCGTATATCAAAAAAGCACCAACCAATCGTAAGTAAAAATAATTTTTGTGTTTCAAGATGGGAAGGAAGAGCGATTCCGCAGCAAAAAGCTGCAAGATATACCCGTGATAGTATTGAATTGAAAAGATTTCTTCTGGATGCATAATTATTGCTCTTTCCCTATAAATTGAGTTAAGTCTCGCAAGAATTCGCTCTTGTAGACACGACTTAAAGGCAAGACTTCGTCTTCGATGGTGACATCGGTGTGGGAATAGTCAGAGACTTTGACTAAATTGACGATGATGGAGCGGTTGATTTTTGCAAAGCCGGAAGTCAAAAATTCATTTTGTATCTCTTCCAGGCTTTCTCGCATACGATATGTCTCTTTGTTGCAGTGGAAATAGATATAATGTTTCTGACTCTCGATATAAAGAATATCATCATAACAAAGGCGGTGCATGCCTTCGTTGTCTTTCAAGGTGAAATATTTCTTGGCTGTGACTTTTAGATGGTTTAGGATGCGATCCATCTTGACGACAAAAAGATCATATTTCATCGGCTTGACAAGGTAGTCGTAGGCGTTGACTTCATATCCCTGAATAGCGAACTGTGAAAGTTCGGTTAAAAACACGATACAGACGTTATCATTCTTCTTGCGGATTTCTCTGGAGATGTCGATACCATTTTTGTTGGGCAAGCCGATATCCATGAAGATTAGATCGATATCAGAGGAGTATTGCGATAGAAAACTTTCGCCATTATCGAAATATGTCACATCAAATAGGACGTTCTTCTCTTGAGAATACATCTTGAGGTGTTTTTCAATCTGTAGGCGCCACTTTTCTTGGTCTTCAACGATGATAACTTTAATCATATTTTTTTCTGTAAAACAGTGTTTACCTCTCCTGATTGGTTCATCATAAACAAAACAAATTTCAATTTCAACTATTCGAAAAAACAAATAAAAAGGTAATATTCTTAGAATATTAGTGGCAAAACAAAGGAAAAAATATTTAGTGAAAAGGAGGCTTTAGCCTCCTAGTGTCTACTTGATGAACTTACCAGAACGAGCGCCTTTAGAAGCACGAGTGACAAGACCACGATCGTTTCTTTCTGCTCTTTCTTCGGTAAAGGCGACAGCTTCTGCTTTCGTATCGAACAATTTGATGGCTTTTTCACCACCGGTGACTTTCACTTCCCATTTGCCATCACTCTTACGTTTCTGGACAATGTAAGTTCCGCCTGTGTTTTTCTTTTCTGCCATAATCTTTCCTCCTGTCTTTTGCTTACATTTATCATAAGACAAAATCAGCTTTAACAAAAGGATTTTATCGGTTTGTTAATCAATGACTTTCAAGGAATCGTTCATGTTGACCGCTTTGATCTTGGGATAAAGAAGTAAATTGACCAATAATGTAGTCACAATGATGATACCAAAGGTTCCTAAATAGGAATACCATTTCACATCATTGATAGTTCCAAAGTCCAGGTATTGCAAAACAAAGGCGACAACCAGGGTTGATAACGGTATACCGATGAACACGGCTAATATAGAGATAATCATGATTTCTCTGAAAGTGTAGAAGGAACATTCCCGGTCATGATAACCGAGGACTTTTAATGTGGCTAGTTCTCTTTGACGATCGGCAATGTTCATGTTGGCAAGAGAGTAGATGACAACAATTGCCATGGCGACAGCAAATAAGATGATCACCATAGATATGATGCCCATGGTAGAAGCAACATTGCCAAATAAAGCATCTTCTTTTAAGGCAAAAGAGGCGTCAAATAGAGCAAAACCAATCAAGACAAGAAGGGTGGAACCGATGATGGATAAAGAAGTGAGTATCAGATTCTTTTTCTGACGGAAGATATTTCTGAAAGAGGATTTGTATCTAAACGGAAGCCTTTTCCATAAGAAGGTGATTCTTTGTAAGAAGATCTTCTTTCCTGGCTTTGGAGATTTCTCTTTCATCAGGGCAGATGGGGTCTCTTTCAAGTAGGAGGTGCTGCTGAAGATGGTAACACCTAAAGCGGTGAATACCACAAGTATGGCGACAATATAGGCATATGGACTCTGGATTTTGAAATTCAGAGGGTGCATTTGGAAGACAGTGCCATAGGCAGGTAAGACGACACTCGGAAGGATTGGACTACCTAAGGCAAGCCCGAGAATGGAACCAAACAGGGTGGAAATCAGTGTGAATAGAATATATTTCCAGACAATCTTAGCTTTGCTGACACCAAGAGAGACATAGGTAGCAATCATCGGTCTTTCATCTTTGATCAGTCTGGTGATGGTAATGAGATTGACTAAAGCACATACGAGAATGAAGAAAAATGGGAAGATGATAGATAGCGATCGAACTTTGGAATTATAGTTCTTGAACAAGGAATAAGAGATATTTTCCTCTAAGGTCAAAGCGGCGACTCTATCTTCACCAAATAGGGAGATGAGACCGTCTTTTTTCTGATTCATTTCTTGTTCATAAGCGTCAGAGAAATAGGCGGATTTTTCTTTGTAGGTGACATACATATCCGTGTTCAGCAAGAAATTCGATACTGGATAAGGTGTACCATAGACATCAACTGTTGTTGGAAATAGGCTGCGATCGAGATAGATGATGGCATCGATGTAGGTGTCTTCTTTGACACTTTGATTCTCATCAAGAACAGTGGCGTTTTCTTTTTGCACAGAATTGTATAAGGGATTGTTGACAATTCCGACCACTTTCAAGGTGAGTGTTTCTTGCTGAATTGGTTTCAGCATATCGGTACCGACAATGATTTTCTCTCCGATATCATAGGAACGCAAATTGGCATTTCCAACCTCAGTAATGACTTCCATTTCTTTGGATAAATCATACGGAGTAGTTGGAAGGACTCCGCTTTCCAACTTCAATTCATTGATTTTAGATTGTAAGTCCATGATGTAGAAACGATAAATCTGTGGACCAAGTTCAGGGTCTTCACATTCATAATCTGCACACATGAAAACAGAAGTGCCTTCTACATCGCTATCCTTTTTGACTTTCTCCATATCGTCGAGACTAAAGCCATTGGCGGTCTTGTCTTTTAAGATGATATCAGCAGTGTGATTGCCTTGATAATTCTCTAAGTAGCTTTGTTCATATAAAGGAACAAGAAAAGCAAAGCCGGCAGTAATCGCAACGGATAAGAAAACAATCAGGAAGTTAGCAATGAATCTTCCCTTGTTTTCCTTGAACATTCTTAAGATTGTCTTACTGAAGGCTTTCATTACCATTCGATGTCCTTGATGTCTTTTGGATGCGGATTTCTGATGTCTTCACTGATCTGACCATTCCTGATACGGATGAGATGGTCAGCCATCTGTGTCAAAGCGAGGTTGTGGGTGACGATGATGACGGTTTTGTTTTCTTCATGTGCAGCTTTGGAAAGTAAAGAGAGAACTTCTTTACCAGTGACATAATCTAAGGCACCGGTAGGTTCATCACATAAAATCAATTTAGGATTTTTAGCTAAAGCGCGAGCGATGGAAACACGCTGTTGTTCACCACCGGATAACTGAGATGGGAAATTATCGACTCTATCCTTTAAGCCGACAGAGGTAAGTACTTCTAATGGATCAAGAGAGTCTTTCTTCAGCTCGGTGGATAGTTCGACATTCTCAATTGCGGAAAGATTTGGCATCAGGTTATAGAACTGAAAGACAAAACCGACTTCAGTTCTGCGATAGTGTGTCAGTTCAGTCTTATTGAATTTGCCGATGTCGACACCATCGACAAGAAGTGAACCTTCGCTTAAAGAATCCATGCCACCTAAAAGATTCAACAGAGTGGTTTTACCAGCGCCAGAGGGGCCGACGATAACGGTTAGTTCACCTTCTTGGATTTCAAAGGAAATGCCATCTACGGCATGAACTTCGTGAGAGCCGGTGATGAATTTCTTTGAAATGTTCTTTGCTTGAATTAAGATACTCATATATTTCCTTTGATGATATGCTTTAATCATATCATTAAAATTTATTCAACAAAATCATTTATAATAAAAATAACATGAAAGAAAAAGATTTTACCGCACTTGTCATCAAACCTATCGCCTATATCCACACGGATTTTCCTACCAAGTTTGGTATTCCTCGCCAAGGTGATGTTGTCTCTTCTTTGACTGGGACAATCGTCTTTGAAGAGGAATATCGAAAAGAAGGAATTCTTAGAGGGCTAGAAGAGTTTTCTCATCTTTGGTTGATCTGGGGATTTTCAGACTTTGAAAGCAAGAAAGAATTCTCTCCTACCATCCGCCCACCTAAATTAGGTGGCAATCAAAGAGTGGGTGTCTTTGCTTCTCGTAGTCCAAATAGACCAAATCCGCTTGGCATATCCGCGGTGAAAATTGAAAGTATTATCACCACCGGAAAAGAAAGCCCTATCATAAAAGTCAGTGGAGTTGACCTGATGGATAAAACTCCGATTTATGATATCAAGCCATATATTCCTTATTCGGATGCGATTATGGATGCCAAAGAGGGTTATACTGCCTATACGCGAAATAAGCCGCTTTTGAAGGTGATTATTCCTGAAGAAGTCAAAGAAAAAATTCCTTCGGATAAATTGAATTCGCTAATGGAAGTTTTGGCCCAGGATCCGCGTCCTGGATTCCATCATGACAAAGATAGAGTATATGGATTTGCTTATCTGGATAAGGAAGTAAAGTTCCATGTCACAGAGAATCTGACTTTGATTGTAGATGATATCAAATAGAGGTGAAAACCTCTATTTTTTTGAATATTTTGATTTTTCTCTACATTTTTCTTAACGAATCCATTTGAAAGTGTTATCCTATTCTTAACTATAAATGTAAGCGATTACATATCGAAAGGAACTATCTTATGATTTACTCTCCAGAGAAGATTCGAAACATTGCCGTTGTCGGTCATCAGGGATGCGGTAAAACGACATTGGTGGAATCCATTGCTTTTGTCGGCGGTTTAATCGATAAGAAAGGTACTATCGAGAACAAGAATACGATTTCTGATTACTTGGAGGATGAAAAGAAGAAACTCACTTCTTTGTCCACAGCGATCGTTCCGCTTGATTTCAAAGGTTATAAATTTAACCTGATCGATGTTCCTGGCAATGATGATTTTGTCTATGAACTTTTAGGCATCACCAGATTGATCAAAGGTTCTGTCCTGGTCATCGATGCCACAAAGGGTGTCCAGATTGGTACTATCAAGAATTTCAATATGTTGCGTAAACGCGGTGTCCCGATATTCATCTATATCAATAAGATGGATAAGGAAAACATCGACTTCCCAGCCTTACAGGCAGAAATTCAGGAAAAGTTATCCAAGAACTGTGTTCCTTTCTCTTATCCTATCGGTAAAGAGGAAGGCTTTGATGGCTATATCAACATTCCTGAGATGAAGGCGAGAAAGTTCAACGGCACGGAATGTGTAGATGATGTCATCTATCAGGAAAAGAGGCAAGTCGTCTTTGAACTTCACAATCGTCTTTCTGAAGCCGTTGCTACCACGAGCGATGAACTCCTGGAAAAGTTCTTTGCCGGTGAAGCTTTGACGAATGAAGAAATCAAGAATGGTTTAAGACACGGTGTCTTGAATGGCGAATTATATCCGATCATGGTCGGCTCTGCTACCAAGAACATCGGTATCCATTCCTTGATGAATATGTTTATTGATTACCTTCCAGCTCCAAACGATCTTAAACCGATCGTCGGTATGGATGGTGACAAGGAAGTGGAAATCAAGACGGCAAATGAAGAACCTGTGTCTTTATGCGTCTTCAAGAATTATTACAACACTTACCAGGGTTTGATTTCTGTCTTCAAGGTCAATTCTGGTGTGATTCATCTTGGTGATGAAGTCTATTGTCCAAATAACAAACAGACTTACAAGATTTCTACTTTGTTCAGTGTCTGTGGTGAGAAACTGACACCGGTAGAAGAAATTGGCGCTGGTGATATTGGTGCCATTACCAAATGTGAGGGTATCCATCTTTCCTACACCTTATGTTCTCCAAATAGACCAGTCATGATCAAGCCAGTCAAATATCCAACAGCCACTTATGTCCGCGGCGTTGTTCCTGCTACCAAGAATGATTCTGATAAACTCTTCCCAGTCATTGAAAAGATGCAGTATGAAGATCCGACCATCTTCTTTGAGAAGAATCCAATCACCAATCAGATTCTTGTCGGTTCTTTATCCTCTTCGCATCTGCAGTATGTCTTAGATAAGATTAAAGAAGTAAACAAGATTAATTTCGAATTAGAACGGCCAAAGGTTGTCTATAAGGAAACCATTACTGCTCGTGGAGAAGCAGAAGGTAGATACATCAAGCAGTCTGGTGGCTCTGGTTATTATGGCGTTGTCAATATGGCTTTTGAACCTGCAGAAGAGACTAGCTTCCAATCAACAGTCTTTGGTGGTCACATTGATAAAGGTTACTTCCCAGCAGTTGAAAAAGGTTTCTATGAGGCTTTGGAGCACGGCGGCTTGATTGGCGCTCCTGTCATCAAGGTTAAGGCGACTTTGCTTGATGGTAAGCAACACACGGTTGACTCCAATGAAATGGCCTTCAAGAATGCAGCTATCCTTGCATTCCATGAAGCCTATAACGCCTGTAAGCCAATCTTGCTTGAACCATTTGATAGATTGGTGGTCAATGTCACTTCTGAATACTTAGGTGCTGTCTTATCAGATCTCAGCAAGAGAAGAGGTAAGATCTTATCTACCGATGAGGGCGATGAGGGTACTCTTGATGTCGTCGCAGTTGTTCCGGAAGCCGAGATTCAGGAATATGCCAACGAACTCAAATCCATTACCAAAGGTACTGGTTTCTTCAACCTTTCCTTTGAAGATTATGAACCTGTTCCGGCGGTTTTAGTGGACAAGGTCATCAAAGAAAATAAACAGTAAGTACAACATTTGCCGAGGCCCTGAAAAGCCTCGGTTTTTCAATGGTTTCTTCTTGTATACAAGCGGCCATACAAAACAGCGATTTTGTAAAGATTAAGTAACCGCTTTCTTTGCTTTGAAGGGAATTTAGGGGACTTTGAGGCCTGCCTTGGTTTGCAAATTCATTGCATTAATTTTGATTTCGATTATACTTGTTATGCTTAAAATTGCTGTTTAAATTAAGGAGTCCAAATATATGGAAAAAGATTTAGTTGCATGGGAAGGTTTTAAAGGTGGTCACTGGGAGAAGTTCGTCAATGTTCGTGACTTCATCCAGAAGAACTATGTCCCCTATGATGGTGATGCCTCTTTCTTAGAGGGACCAACCAAGGCTACCAATATTCTTTGGGTTGAATTACAGAAACTTCAGAAAGCTGAAAGAGAAAAGGGCGGTGTCCTCGATATGGATACTTCTATCATCTCTACTGTCACTTCTCACAAGCCAGGTTATATCTCCGAGGAATACAAGGATCTCGAAGCTATCGTTGGTCTTCAGACTGACAAGCCTTTAAAGAGAGCCTTCATGCCATGGGGTGGCTTCAAGATGGCCAAACAGGCTTTGACCACTCATGGCTACACCCTCGATCCTTCTGTCGATAAGTTCTTCTCTGAAAACGTCATCACCCATAATGACGCTGTTTTCCAGGCCTACACTCCAGAAATGATGAAGTGCCGCCACAACAAAATCTTAACCGGTTTACCAGATACTTATGGCCGTGGTCGTATCGTTGGCGATTACAGAAGAGTCGCTTTATACGGTATCGATAACCTCATTGCCGAAAAGATGGAAGATTTATCCAACTGCGGTAATGGTACCATGACCGATGACATCATCCAGAAGAGACAGGAAATCTCTCTTCAGATCAATGCCTTAAAGGATATGAAGACCATGGCCAGCAGTTATGGCTTCGACATCTCTAAGCCAGCTAAGACTGCCAAGGAAGCCACTCAGTGGTTATACTTCGGTTATCTTGCTGCCATCAAGTCTCAGAACGGTGCTGCTATGTCCGTTGGTAGAATCTCTACCTTCTTGGATATCTACATCGAAAGAGATTTAAAGAAGGGTATCTTGACTGAAAAGGAAGCTCAGGAACTCATCGACCATCTCGTTATGAAGTTCCGTATGGTCAAGTTCGCTCGTATTCCTTCTTATCAGCAGTTATTCTCTGGCGATCCAGTCTGGGCTACTTTGGAAGTTGCCGGTATGGGTCAGGATGGCCGTTCTATGGTCACCAAGAATGACTTCAGATTCTTACATACTCTTGAAAACATGGGTCCTGCTCCAGAACCAAACCTCACCGTTTTATGGTCTGACAGACTTCCAAAGAACTTCAAGGATTATGCCGCTCACATCTCCATCACCACTTCCTCCATCCAGTATGAAAACGATGATGTCATGAGACCAATCTGGACTGATGACTATTCCATCTGCTGCTGTGTTTCTGCCACTCAGACTGGTAAGGAAATGCAGTTCTTCGGTGCTCGTGCTAACTTAGCCAAGGCTTTGCTTTACGCCATCAATGGTGGTGTCGATGAAAAGACCTTCCAGCAGGTTGGCCCAGCCTATGCCCCAATCACTGATGAAGTCTTAGACTATGACAAGGTCATGGTCGCTTATGACAGAATGTTGGATTGGTTAGCTGGTATCTATGTCAATGTCTTAAACCTCATCCAGTATATGCATGATAGATATTTCTATGAAGCTGCTGAAATGGCTTTGATTGATACTGATGTCAGACGTACCTTCGCTACTGGTATCGCTGGCTTCTCCCACGTTGTCGATTCCTTATCTGCTATCAAGTATGCTAAGGTTACTGTCATCCGTGACGAAAATGGTATCTCCAAGGACTTCAAGGTCGAAGGTGACTTCCCACGTTATGGTAATGATGATGACAGAGCTGATGATATCGCTGTCGCCTTATTACATACCTTCCTCAACAAGATCAAGAAGAATCACACCTACAGAAATTCTGAACCAACCACTTCCATCCTTACCATCACTTCCAACGTCGTCTATGGTAAGGCTACTGGTGCTTTACCAGATGGTCGTCCAGCTGGTGAACCATTATCTCCAGGTGCCAACCCATCCTATGGTGCTGAAAACAACGGCTTACTTGCTTCCCTCAACTCTGTTGCTAAGCTTCCATATGAAGATGCTCTCGATGGTATCTCCAACACTCAGACCATGAACCCAGACGCTTTAGGTCACACTCCAGAAGAAAGAGTCAGCAACCTTGTCCAGGTTCTTGATGGTTACTTCGATCAGGGTGCTCACCACCTCAATGTTAACGTCTTCGGCAAAGAAAAGCTCTTAGATGCCATGGAACATCCAGAGAAGCCAGAATACGCTAACTTCACCATCCGTGTTTCCGGTTATGCTGTCAAGTTCATCAACCTCACCAGAGAACAGCAACTCGACGTCATCTCCAGAACCTTCCACGATCATATGTAACGAATATGACAAAAGGTTATTATCAATCGATAGAATCTTTTGCTTTAGTTGACGGACCGGGCGTACGCTCGGTCCTATTTCTTACTGGATGTCCTTTCCGCTGTCTCTTCTGTCATAATCCTGACACCTGGGAATTTGACCCTAAGAATGTCATCACTCCAGAAGAAGCACTGAAGAAATTGATTCGTTATAAGATGTACTGGAAGAACAATGGTGGCATCACCATCTCTGGTGGTGAACCATTGGTACAACTTGATTTTCTTCTCGAATTCTG
>OCVV010000994.1_pt1 | contig 29554 bp, 8 predicted proteins | sample 1539721 | NCBI WGS metagenome assembly OCVV01 (sample SAMN02144230, study PRJEB22623) | gut metagenome | biome: sheep rumen | host: Ovis aries | place: New Zealand | reverse complement strand
CTGTACGCCGAAAACCTGAACTGTAAAATCAAAAATCCTGCTTCCAGCATACAGATTTTCTCTTTTTTGAATTTTTGTACGCCAGGAACACAACAACTTCACAAAAAGTGGCCCGCAACATTCAAAAAAATCGCCGCCACACCCAATTTTGGCATACAAAACTTGAACTTATTCAATTTTTGTATGCCAAAAAAGCAGAGAGCCCCAAAAAGCCCTCAATTCCGGCATACAGATTTCACAATTTGTCAAAATTTGTATGCCAAAAACACAAAACATGGAGGAATACATGAATAAAGAACTCATCAAACCTGATAATCTGACACCTCAGCTACATAAACAGCTTTTAGAACTCAAAAAGTGTCTGGAGTTCAAAGTGAAAGTGCAAAAAACAATGCCAGTCGGGCACCTGAGGATTGCTCAAAACATAGGAACTCGCCATCCCCAGTTTTATCACTTCACCAGTACAGATCATTCAAATGGAAGTTACCTCCCCCACACTAAAATTGCATTCATCAAAAAGCTTGCGCAAAAAGATTACGACCAGAAGCTCATCAATCTGCTGCGCATACAAATTAAGTCGCTGGAAAAGTACCTCACAAAGTGCGACGGCAAAATTGAACAACTATATTCCAAATTGCCACCAATCCGCCAGCAGCTCATCACCCCGACACCCCTTACAAATGAACAATATATAGAAGAATGGCGCAGTGATACATGGCAGGGCCTTGCCTTTTCAGAAGATTCACAAGATTTTTACACGGCAAACAAAGAACGAGTTCGCTCCAAGTCCGAGGTAATCATTGCCGATACACTAAAAAGATATGGCATTCCTTACAAATATGAATATCCTCTGGAGCTTGGTGGCATCACCTTTCATCCGGATTTTCTTTGCCTCAACGTGCGCACGCGTCAGGAGTTCATCTGGGAACATTTTGGCATGATGGATTGTCCCGACTATATGGAAAAAGCAATCCAGAAAATCAGTGTATACAATGAAAATAAATATTTTCTCGGCAAAAACCTGATAATCACAATGGAAACAAAAATCAATGGCATAAAAACACAACAGCTTGAACGACTGATAGAGACATATTTAAGCTGATGAAAAAATCATGCCCTCAATTCGCAAATAGTTTAATTCTGGTTACCCACAACTCAAAAGACTTTAAAGTCTTCCAGCAGCATTTTAATCTGATGCTGGAAGACTGGTCTTTGTAAACTACTTGCGGCGTTTTGCTAAGAGCACTGCAGCGGCAGTTACAAGGGCTGCCGTAATCAGGGCAATGAATGTCCAGATGAGAGCTCTTGAATCAGAAGCATTCATTTCTTCTTCTGCAAGAGGTTCGCTATAAACAGGCAGATTCATTGTTGCAGAAGGCTCAACTGTATCAGCGATAATAGAAGTTTCTGTTGTATCAGCAGAAGCGATAACCTCAGCTGCAGTTTCTGTTACAGTTTCAACCACATCACCAAGTGTAGCTGCAGAAGTTACTGCAACTGACTCAACAGTTTCAGAAGCTATCGGCTGTTCAACAGGTGTCTTTACAGACTTAGCAGCTTTTTGTGCTTTCTTGGCCTTCTTTGCGGCTTTCTTTGTAACTACTGAAGCAGATTCATTTACCTTGTCTGCAAAATCACTTGAGTTCAAGTCATCAGTTACCCAATTTGGAATTGTGATGCTTCGAGTCTTATCTGTTTCTACAGGAGTATAGCTGATTTCTGAACTAGCACCTGTAATTCTTGAGATGAGTCCTGAGAAGAAGCCTCCACGAGAACCGGCATTGCCAGCATCATTAGATTGTGAACCATTTTCATCAGGATTACTTGGAGCTTCAAACAGAGTTATATTAACCTTTCCATTTGAAGTATCAAGTTCAAGAACTTCACCAGTAGAAATTGTGGCACCGTCTTTTGGCTGAAGTATCCATATCTTAGAATTCCATTCTGCGTTAGTTACATCAACTGTACCAGTTCCAATATATTTTACATCATTTAATGTTACTTCATCTGGAAGAGTAATTGTTACAGAAGCATAATTAACTGTACTAGTTCCTTTATCTATAGTTACATCAGTGGCTTTAAGTACCTTCTTTTCAATAACAATCACAGGCTCTTCAATTGTAAATTGAGCAGCACCTTCATTGATTACAAGCTTGATTTTATACTCATCTGTCCATGAAGCTTCTGGAACTCCAGTCAAGGTAATAGTTCCTGTTTCTGGTGTTACATCTTCAGCAGAAGTCTTTTCAAATACTCCTGTAATTGCATCCATATCTGTAGCAACCTTATTTAACGCTGTAGCCGGAACATTTTCACCAAAAGTTACATCAATTGTATAGCTACCATCATCCTGTTTAGAAGCTGAGCCGAGAGTAATATTAGTTGCCTGCAATGGCTTTGCAGGAACAATAACATCTGTAACCTTATCTATTCCGTTCTTACCTTCTGCATCTGCATTGAATGTGAGAGTTATAGTTTGATCATTCCAGGTTGCAGATGGAAGATTATCTACAGTTACTGTCTTAGAACCTTCATTCCATGATGCTTTTACTCCATAATCGCCAGTAACATTTGTAATTTCTGAAGCAGGCGCACCATTTTTAAGGTTTACAGGAATTGTATATTTACCTTCCTCACCTGCAACCGGAGAAGCATTGCCTAACTCAAAGTCTTCAGAAGTAAATGGTCTCTTTGTAACTTCGAATACTTCAATGTCTCCCAACTGCTTAATGTTCAAATATACTTTCTGTTTTTCCCAACCTGGAGTTACATTCAAAGTATATTCTTTTGATTCTGAATTCCAGCTGCCGGATGCACTGCATTTTCCAATTTCTGTAGTTGATGGAGATACAACAATATCCTCTGCATTCAAAGTTGCATTACCAGGAACTGAAATTGTGAGAACGTATTCGGTAGTTCCTGCTACATATTCAGGAGCACTTCCATTCTGTTTAATTTCAATATCCTCTTTTGCAATAGCATCAATTGTAAAGATTGAGAATGGTTCGAAATCCTGAACTGTTACAGTAACAGGCTTTTCATCCCAATCTGGAGCTACAGTCAACTTGTACTTGTTTACAGAATCTTCACTAAGTTTAGCAATTGTTGCGTTACCAGCAGAAATATATGTTGCAGTTTCTGTATTATCTGGAATTGCTACATTTGCAGGAACATTAACTGTGAGTTCATACTCTGTTGTGCCTTTTACGTAACCATTAGGATTTACTGTTATGCTCAAATCAGCTTTAGTAAACTCGTCAAGTTTAAATACTTCTTTAGCTACAGTAACAGGTGATGTTGAACTTCCATTATTTGTATCACCGGTAATTTGCAGTCTAATAGGCTTTTGAGTCCAGCCTTTATTTGCTTTAAATTCAGCTTTTACAGGAGAAGAAGCAATATTAGAACTAATCAAAGTTGCATTTGAAACGGAAAGTCCAGTTACTGCAGAAGCTCCATCTGGAATTGTCAGTTCAGCAGTAAACTTCCTAAATCCTTCTTCACCTTCTACATCAGTTCCCTTATCCCATGTCAAAGCATTAATTCCAATATGCTCTGGAGCAATTTGAGGAACAGTCAAAACTGGGTCAGTATCAAATGAATCATTAATTCTAAGAGTTACATTCTGGTCTTTTCCCCAATCCTGAGCAACAACATCTTTTAAGGTAACTTTTACAGTCTTATTGTCTGTTCCTTCAACGACTGTCCAAGTACCCACTTTTGCATTCTTTGCTGTAATTCCAGTGATATTATCTGCTGAAGGACCATTCTTAACAGTAACGAAAACTTCATAACCAGAACGTTTGTTGAGTTCCCAGGTAGCAGCTTGAGTTTCTATATAGTCTTTTGTGAGAGTAAATGCAGGTACAAAGTTTTCAACAGTTACTGCTTTATTGTCATCTCCATTAATTATAATCTGTACATTCTGAGCAAACCATTTCTGTGAAATCTTATTCAATTTTACTTTTAGACCAGAAAGGTTAAGATAGCCCTGTGTACCATTTAATGTTGGAGAGGCTTTAGTACTAACATATCCATTGAAAGTTACCTTTGCGACAGCAACATCAGTTCCATTTACCTTTGCAGTTACAGATTTAATGATAGATCCATCTGGTGGCATAATTTCAAAAGTATAATCATTTGCATTTGGATCAAAGGTTGGAGCTGTTATTGTTGGAGCATCTGCATCAACTAATTTTCCTTCAGCATTTGTTTTCTTTGTAAAGAGGTCATTTACAATCCACCAAAGTGAGCTGGCAGCATCAGATTTTGCAATCTTATATGCTATAGATTCATTTCCTACACTATCTCTTATATACAATGTAATCTCGTTATGAACCAATTCTACGTTAGGTAACTGGATTTTGTAACAGACTTTATCTGTATTATTCCAGTTAATGGACTCTGTATTACCAAAGCCCTTCCATCCAGAGTCTATAGCAGATTCCCCACTACCAATAACAGTCTTATACTGTGAAACAGCTGAATATGTTATGAAGTCATTTTTGTTCAAACCTATATCGCTATTGCTAGCTCCCGTATATTTAAATCCATCTGTTATATCAGTTATAGGAAGATAAATTGCAAAATCTCGAGGATATGAATTTGTTTTACCTGTCCAAGAAGAATTTTCCTCATCATTTACTGTTTCAACAGCATCAGAAGAAGCCTTGTATTTCCACAAACGACTAGTACCATTATTCGTACTTATATATGCATTTGAAACAGCAGGACCTTCAATATCGCGTTTCCAGCGGATATTTATTTCACTTGCTGGATTGAGAAGGTATGAATCAGATTCCGTACCCTTACTATTTTTTTGAGTTGGTTTTCCATAAACTTTTGCATAAAGCTGGTTTCCTCCATACTGGTCATTGTTATCAAACACAGTATGATCCCATTTGTTATTTTTTTTGTTTCCAACTCTAAATGCTACATAACAATAGTATCGTCCCTCACTATTCGTTATTTCAGAAGGGTATATAATTACATTATCCCCATCAGCATAACCTCTTACTGCCTCACCCGCATAAGTTCCGCCCCAAATATCAATTAATTCAACTTTTGCCGGAGTATCGTTATTTGTAGAAGAAGCTTTATTCTTTAATGTACAACTCAATAATAAATAATCACCATTAAAGAATCTTGTAGTTCTTTTTTTGTTATCCTCACCTTCTTCTTTATCTACTATTGAGGCTAATTTTAATGTGCCATTATTTACAGCAGAAGTAATGTCAGATTTTGCATCAGAGGCTTCAATGTCATCTAGGCTTCTAATCAAATGTATATCTGTTGCCTGATGTGTTGGATTTGAATATGTATAAGTAAGAGTTAAAGGATCACTTATATTTCCTACAACATCGACAGCATAATATTTTCGAACAACCTGAGCATAAGCAGTATTTACACCATTATCTTTAAGCAGAGGTAAAGTTTCCGTAAAGTCTGTCTTCAAATCAGTTTTGAAGTTATAACTTCCAGGCAATGTGTTATACGCATCGCTAAGATAAGTATCTAATATTTTTTGTTGATATCCAGTTCTTCCATATTCCATTATTGTTTCGAATTCAGATTCCTTTATCTGATTTCCAGTTCCATCAGTCACAAGATAACCGATTATTTTATTAGACTTAGCAAAGGAAATTTGTAATCGTTTAAGAGTCTTACCATCTATAAAAATAGTATCGTTAGTACCCTCTAAGATAGATGTGTAGCCATAATACCAGTTATTCCCTTCATCATCTGATATTTTATCAGAAATGATAATAGTTGCATCTTCTGAATTGACTTTAAATGTCGGTGTAGCTGGCTTTGTATTCCAATAAGTAAGTTCTGTAATTGTTTCCGAAGTCTCTATGTTTGATTCATTTTTATATGTATAAACATAACCTTCAAAGTTGCCACTTGTTCCAGAACCAGGGGGAGTAATTGTAGAAGGGTTTCCAAGAATATCTTTGAAATAAAGATTATTAATATTTCCACTTGAAACAAGTGCAGTTACATCTGTTGAAATATCAGATGGTGAAGCAATTTCATTCCAGGTGGAGTTATCAAAGCTATAATAGAATTTCTGCTTTGAATTTACCATTCCAGAATCAGACATTGCAAATTTTACAGTAAGCTTCTTACCCTCGGCGTTTTCAGCTGTATAGTAATAAGTATCAGATATCTTACCGATAGAACCCTTTCCAAGTTCAATTGTAGGATTTATGGAATTTGAATCGCTACGAATTGCTAATTCTGGTCCCTTGTTATCAAGATAGAGCTTGAAGTACTGGCAGGTTCTATTTCCTGCAAGGTCGATTGCAACTATCTGGTAGTCGGTTCCATCTTCATCATATGTAAGAGTATATCCATATGCATTAGTAGACCCCATTGAGAATGTCTTAGCCTTTGTTTTATCAGTTCCATAATTCCATGAACTTCCATTTTTATTAATAGCAGTAAATTCTTCCCACTGTCCTGATGATTTATTCCATTTATTAACAATTATATCATTAATATCGCTTGTCGCTGCTTTTAGATTTACATGGAATTTAGCTACACCAGTTTTGTTAATGTAGACCTTCTGAATAACATCTTCTGGTACATCATTTAGATGTACATGATATGTACTATAAATAGTAGTTTCGCTGTTTTTCTTCTTTGGCTCATAATCGCGATAGCAATCAAAATCTGCATAATTTTCTGCATTAGTTCCAAGACCATTTTCCGGATCTGCAAATTTATTAACAGCACCAGTAGATTCTTTGATTACAAGTGAAACTGAACTGATTTGTGGAGCCGTCTTATCAAGATAACCTGTAAATGAATTGTAGTTTCCGGTAGAAGTTGAACTGGCAGCATACATATTACCAACATTATCAAAAGAATAGAACTGCACAAGATTTGAGCCAGTTTCAGGCCAGTCTTTATAGATGCTATAAGGAATATTAAGATAAGTTCCTGTTTCATCTTTAGTTATATCGTTTATTGTATAAGTTTTATTTGAATTAGTACGTAAAACCATACCAGCAATACCAGACCCTGTATCCTGGAAATAATCCGATGGGAAACGAACCTTCATTGTCTGCTGTTCAGTAGAGGATCCCTTTCCATTTCCTGCAATTCGAACATAGATATTTGCAGTTCCAGAGTCGTTTCTTGCATCGTATTCACCGGGGATACTGGTTTTTTGGGTAGTACTTTTATTAAATGTAGGGCCATCAATATCATTCTTAAACTTCAAGTTAGAGTTTCCGATACGGTAGCTTGAAATGTTACCAGTCCAGTCCATTACATGAAGATAGAGTTCATTACCCGAACTTGATTTTAATCTTGATGGCGGAATGATTGTATTAATTTTTGTACCTGAGTAAACACCTCTATATGATGAAGATGAAGATGTATAATCAAAATAGGCATTTGCAGTATCAGTATCGCCATCTCCTGTATAATGGAAATTACATCCTATATCTGCATCAACACTGTTGGCTTTAAAGCCTGAATACCAGTAAGCATTATGTACAGAGTCTTCTTCATTATAATAATCTCCCTGTGTATTTCCATCAGACCTAACCCAAGAATTATTCCATGCAGGTGCTGTTGAAGAATTTGACCATGTAAATGCACGGATACCTGTAATTTCCTTTACTTCCAGGTCAACAAAAGGCAGGTATTCTCTCTTTTCATCGGCTGCTTCAACATGATGAGTTGTTCCAAAACCTTTATTTGTATTTTTCAAAGATGAGCTGCGAATTGGAGCATCATAATCTGATCTAATCCAGATTGTATAATTATCAAGATAAGGAACATAACCATTGTTTGTTGCGACTAATTTGCTAACATCAACCTGTGAGTTTCCAATTGCATTTGGTTCAACAGTAGTATCGCGGATTGTAAGTTTTGGTTTTTCGCCATCATAAAGCCACTTATCATAATGACTACTATTTGTGTTTTTTAAGTAATTTCCACTTGTAGCGTCATTTACAACCTTGGCCAGTTCGTAGTTTCCAACGCGGTCTTCAAAAATATACCACATATAGAATGGTTTTGGTTCACCGTTTGTTAGATTTGTAGTCCAACCAAGCTTAGCATAATTTGGTTTAGGATAATCTACTAAAAGAATAGCTTCTATGGCACTAGAAGAAACCTGAATATAAGTCCAGTCTGTAACCTGACCTGTTCTAGTTGCCTCTGTTGTTCCATTAGCGAATTGTGTATCGTGAAGGGTTTTTATAGTAGTATAACTTGGTGTGCTTGGACTATCAGTACAATAAAGCAAAGCACGACATGTATAATTTCCATCTGCGATATCTGATGCAGATGCCTGTCTTATTCCCTTTGCTTTTTCTTCGTCTGTCCAGCCAGCATCACTAAATGTTATGTCTTCTTTTCCAGTTATGTTCGATGCCACGGATCTATCTACATTATTTGGGAAGAAATGCAAAGCAAAACCATGCTTTAGTGTAGGAACCAAATCCGGATTATAATAGGTTGCATGTTTTACATTATCTTTTATAAAGCCTCGTTTTTGTCCGGTACCAAGCTGACTAGAAGGTGCTTCTGAGTTAGCACTTTGAGCACCTGCTTTGTAGGTCTGAGTTCCCCATGGAATATCACCGGTTGAATCAGCAAGTGAATATGGGAACTGAATAATGAAAGGAGTTGTTACAACACCATCGGTGGTTGGTGCTGAACCAAGCTTGTCGTCAATAACAAAGCTTATGGCAACATCCTTACCGTTTTCCTGATAGAGACCACATACAACATACTCCATGTTACCACAACCGTCTTTCAGGAATACGGAAATTGGTACGGTAGACTGAGTATTTGGAATTTCAATTATGAGGTTGTTATTTGAATCAATCTGACTTCGAATACCGTTTCCAGTATCTGTTGTCCAGGAACCTGTATTTGAATACTTATGCCATGTAACATCTGTTGTTTTTGGAATTTTCCATGAATTTGATTCTGGAGATTGAGATCCATAGCCAAAATAATTATGGCCTAATTGATATGTTACAGAAGACGTTCCACAAGTTCTCTCTGTAATAGATTGTCCACTAGGGAATGTAGTACCATGAGGAACTACAGGACTAAATTTGTTAGTTGAATCATCTTCATGTGGCCAAATAGCATAATATGTACTGATAGCATACATTTCTATCGGAGAATGCTCGGTTGTAGCATCCAAATCAGAATATCTCTTCTTTTCACTTGGAGTATTATAATCAATTGTTTTAATTGGAGTAGAAGCAGTATATGTTCCTCCAAGATATAACTGAATCTTATATTTTCCTCCGGTTTTCTTTGTAACATATTTTTTTGTTCTTATATTATAACTACTCATATAATCTGCATGGAATGTAGGGAAATCACTATGATTTGCTACAGTAACAGCAGAATTTGTAAATACATTTGCCGAAGCATCCGGCATCTGTAAAAGAACACGCTCATTAAGATTATTATTGTTTCCTTTTTCTGTTGACTTAAGAGGCTTTGTTGTATCCTGAACAACTGCAAAGTGGAATACATCACTACAGTTACCAGCTTCGTCGATAATTACGGCAGAATATTTTCCTGTTGCGAAACCAAACCAGAGAACTGCGCTTGTTTGAGAGCTTCCTGAACTATCTGTACGTGCAGTACGATAAGTACCTATATCCCATGTGTTATTTGTTCCGCCTGCAAGAATATCTGCTTCAGTCTTTGAGAAATCATCATCTAAAATATAATAAAGGAAGGTTTTTTGTCTTACCCAACCACTAAGACTGATATTGTCTTTTGCACGGAAGCCAAGAACAGCACCGTGTTTAAAGGATTTATTCAAAGAAGAAGAAGAACTTGAAACTTCACCATTATACTGATATTTACCTGAATCGTATGTTGTGGCTGTATAGAAGGTTGGAACTGTTTTGCCGCTATAGTCTATAGAAACACCAGTTGCCAACTCGCCATTTGCATGTGGGTAAACGTTAATTGACGGCTGATAATATGCAGCACTAGAGTTTGTATAATTTGCTGCAAACACGCCCTTTTCGAGTGCAGGCGCCTCAGTATCAAGAATAATACTTGCAGAAGCAACTCCTGAATTCAAACCTGTAAGGTCATAAACCTTAAGTTTTACAGTCTGAGATTTATTTTCTGCGCTTGCAAGTTGAACGTTTTTGATAGTTACATTCACAGCCTGTTTTACAACTGCATTAATTGTTGAATCTGTCTGGTCATCTTTCTTGAGCGTGAGAGTTTTTCCATCCTCAGATATTTCACAATCAATATTCTGAATTTCGGTTGAACCTACCTCCATGGAAACTTGGGTTTTATCATCTCCACTTGCGATAAAGCTTGCACCTTCTGTCAGTTCAAACTTGTGATATCCAGAACCGGTTACTTCTGATAAACCAAGACTGAATGTCATATTGACAATTGATTCATTTGTGTATCCGGCAGAGGCTTCAATTGTTGAATCAACCGCAGCAGAACGACGGTCTACCAATTTAAGGAGTGTTGGAGTATCTGGAGCAATACTATCTGAATAAATATATGTCTGTGAAGTAGATTTAGGTTCCGAAACATTCTTAGCAACATCGGAAAGTGTAATTGAAATGCTGTTTTCTGAAGCAGTGCTTGTTGAATCTGCATTCTTGAAGCCGATATTGTCTACGAGAATAATAAATGGAACTTCTTCATTTGAATCATTTTTCTTTGCAAAGTTTTCTTTTGCAAAAACTTCTTCTTTTATTGTGATTGTATGAGCATCATTGTTGATTTCATATTCATCGGAATCAATCTGAGTTCTAGCTTCTGAAGCAGTTTCGTCAGCTGCAGTGTCATCAATCTTATAAAGCACTGCATTTGTAAGAACTACATCGTTGCTGAAGGTAAATATCTTAACACCTGAAGTTCTTTCTTTAATAGTAAGATATACAGGAATCTTTGAAGGAGTCTGACCTGTTGTCTCTGTTGCATTTACGTAAGACTGTGGCAACCAGTATTTTTCATTGGCTGTAGAACCTGTACTAAGTTCAACGCTATGAATGAGGTTAGGAATACGAAGTTCTCCGTCGATTACAGGCTTTGTAACATCGATTGCAATTGTCTTTGTATCGAGGGCTCTATTTTCTGCAGCGTCGAGAAGAGTTACTTTTATTGTATATACGCATTCTTCGGCTGTTTCAGCAAGCTTGATACCGTGGAAGCTTAATGTATTTGACTTAACAGGTGTAGTCAAAATAATGTACTTACCGGCAAATATATAATCAGAACCTTTTTCAAGAAGTTCGTCACCTGCATATACAGAGATGTCTTCATCTCCAAATGGATATGCATAAGGAGTGCTGCTATTTTCTGAAGTAATATCAAACTTGATTACTTTTACACCAGAAAGTGTTTCTGTAAATGCAACCTGCAGAGACTGATTTCCAACTACTGCTGTATTTGTAGTTCCTGCTGTAACAGTATCATTATCTTCTTTCCAGTTTACTTTTGTAATTGCAGGATTTGTAGTATCAAGCAGGATTGAATTATCAGAAACTTTTACGATTGCTGCATTCCATCCGGCAAAGTCTTTTACATCTGCATTAATTGAATAAGTTCCTTCTGTAGCAGGAAGTTTTACATTTGTAAACTTAATTACATTTGCCGCAACAAATACTTTATCAAACTCAACTGATTTTTTATCTTCTGCAAATGTAAAGCCTGTTGTAAGCTCTGTATCATCAACCGAAATAACTGTGTTTTCGGTGAACTCTGCATTATTTTTAAGCTGAATTACTTTTATACCACTACCAGCATTAGTATTTTCTGCAGTGAGAGTAAAGGTAAGTATTACATTCTGACTATCTGTATACTTTTCTTTGTCCCATGCTTTATTATCTGGATTTGTAACTGTATTTTGAGCAGAGTCTTCTATCTTAAGGGTTGTAATTGAAGGCTTTTCTGAATCTGCAAAAATCAAAGTTCCATCTGTACCATCCGGATAGTAAACCTTAAAGTTTTCTGTTCCATCAATTTTATTTGAACCAGGGTTTGTTACAAAGTCTTCTACTGTTACGGCAATCTTATTTCCAGTTGCAGTATTTAAGTTATTGAGTTTTACATTTTCGAGTGTAAATACTACAGCTGGTTCATTTGCGCTTCCTCTGAGTTTTGGATTCTCATAATTAAGCAGAGTGATTGTGTTATTTGTTGTATCAAGAGTATATTCTGTTCCTGGAGCAAGGTATTCAGTTCCTTTCTTGAGTTTTGACTCATTTGTAAATTCAACATCCTGAGAAAGTTTAATTAACTTAAGTCCAGAACCAGCTTCGTTTACTGTAATCTGGAGTGAAACTTTAGAAAGATCTTCGCCATCAAACTTTTCTTTTGGCATCCACCATTGCTGAGAATCTGAAGCATTATTATAAACTTCACGTTTCTGGGCATCTTCAACAAGAACCTTTTCTACGACAGGAGCTGTAGTATCAATGAAAATCTTCTTATTATATTTTACGTCCGCGGTATTAGCGTTCCAGTTTCTATTTTCTGCAGCATCGAGCAGGGTTACTTTGATATTATATTCACCTTCTGCAGAAGCATTTCTGAGTTTGAGATTTTCGAATGTGAACGAACCTGTTGTTTTTGGATTAGTCAACACAATGTAGCGACCATCTTCGATTGTATAATCTGTTACGCTTGTAAGTTCAGCATCACCATAATAGAGTTTAAAGTTTGTCATACTGAATGGTGAAACATAAGAAGGAGAGTCTACTGCATCGCCATCATAAGTTACATCGAACTTAATTACCTTTACACCGGCAGCTGCTTCTGTAAATGTTACTTTGAATGTCTGATCGGTTACTTCGTTTGTATTTGCGCTACCCTTTGCAACACCTTCTGGTGCAACCCATTCGAGTTTTGTTATTTCGGCTGGAGTTATATCAAATACAATTGCATCTGATTTTTCTTCAGAAGTCAAACCTACAAAGTCTGTAAGTTTTGCGGTGATTGTCTGATTAAGATTGTCATTTGTTGCATTAACAAATTTTACGTTTGTGAACTTAATTACAGTTTCTGTCGTAAACACTTTGCTGAATGTTACTGTATGATTATCATCTGAAATTGTATAACCAGATTCAAGTTTTGTATTACCTGCAAAGATTTCTGTATTATCTGTAAATGCAGCATTATTAACAAGTGTAATCTTGTTTACACCACTACCATGCGAAAGTGTTTCAGCCTTAATTGTAAGGTACAGAACTACATTCTCATTATCTGTATAATTTTCAGAATCAACACCTTTTGCATCTGGGTTTACATTTGCTGCCTGTTCAGAGTCTACAATCTTGAGTTCTGAAATTACAGGTTTTGTGTAATCTGCATAAACAAGGAGACCGCTGTAATCTTTTTCATCGTAGTAAATCTTATAACCATTAGTTACGGCATTGGTGTGTGTATGATATACAAAGTCTTCTACTTCGACCTTAACCTTATTTCCTTCTGCTTTATTTATGTTATTAAGTTTTACATTTGCAAGTTTGATTACGATTGGATTTCCTGCAGTTCCGTTTAATTTTGGATTATTAGGGTTGAGTAATTCGATTGTATGGATATCAACAAGTTTATAGTCTTTTGGATTATCCAAAGTAACGTTTCCATCAACTCTAGTAAGAACTGTATTATCTGTAAACTCAGCATCTTCTGAAAGCTTAATGTATCTGATACCAGAACCAATTTCGTTGATAGTTACCTTCAAATCAACTTTTGAAAGGTTGTCTGCTGATTCAAACTTATCTGCAGGCATCCACCAGGTTGCAGTATTTGTGCTGTCGTTGTATTCTGTGAGGTCAATTGCATCAAGTACATCTACACGTTCAATAACAGGGGCTGTTGTATCGATAGAGATTGGACAGTTATATATAGAAGAATCTGTCTGTGCATTCTTGTTTTCTGCAGCATCAAGCAAGGTTACATTAATTATGTACTGGCCTTCATCTGGAGCATTATTAAGTTTAAGATTGTTGAAGCTGAGTTTTCCAGAGTTCAATGGTTTGGTTAATTCGATATAGCGATTATCGATTGTGTAATCTGTGATTTTTTCTGTCTTGCCTTCTGCTGTGTAAATTAATTCAAAATCACCTTCCTCAAATGGTTTATCATATGTATTTTCACCATGAGTGATATCAAACTTAATCACCTTTACACCGGCAGTTTCTTCTGTAAAGTCAATGTTCAGAGTTTTATTTTCAATCTTGTTGCTTTCTGAATTTGTAAGAGAAACTGTAGAATCATCAGAAGTCCATTCAATTTTGTTTATACGAGGTGCGACATTATCGTAAACTACATCATTTGATGAAGCAATTTCAGATTCAAGACTTACAAAGTCTGTAAGATATACTTTTACATTCTGTTTGCCCTGTGTATCTGAAGGAAGCTGAATATCTGTAAATTCAATTTCTTCATTGCCGGTAAAGACTTTTGTGAACTCTACTTCTGATTCTGCAATGAATTTATAGTCTTGATTTATAGTAAGAGTAGTTCCATCTACTTTAATAACACTTGCACCATTTGGTGCAAACTTAGCATTATTAGAAAGTGTAATTTTCTTTACACCACTACCGTTATTCTCACTTTCTGCTTTAAGCTTAAGTGTAAGAACTACGCAGTCATTATCTGTATAATTATCTTTATCCCATGCTTTAATGTCTGGGTTATTATCATCATTCTGTTCTGAGTCTTTAATTTTAAGTTCTGCAACTTCTGGTTTTTCTGAATCGAGATAAACCAGAGTACCCTGTTCTGTAGAGTTATCTTCTTCAAAATAAATTGTATAATCAGTACCAATCTGGTTAGAGCCTTCATTACGTACAAAGTCTTTCAGACCAAGGGCAACTTTATTACCATCAAGAGTATTTGCCTTCTTAAGTTTTACATTCTCAAGGATAAACTGATTTTCATTATCATTTCTGATTAACTTTGATGCAAAGAATTTGTCGAGCAATGTAATTGTGTTTTCACTTCTATCAAGAATATAATCATTATTTTCAATAAGATATTTTCCACTCTTCTTAAGATACAGTTTGGTTTCTGGTGTAAATTCAACATCTTCAGAAACAGTAATCTTTTGAATACTTGAGCCAGATTCGTTAATTGTGACATCAAGTTTTACATTTGGAGAAGATTCTTTTGGCATCCACCATTTATGTATATCTGAAGGATTACCATAAACTTCGCGCTTTTTAGCACCAATTACCTGTACTTTTTCTACCACTGGAGATGTTGTATCAATTACAATTTCTTCTTTATATACAGCACCCTCAGTCTCTTTCTGTGGGTTAATATTTTCTGCGGCATCAAGCAAGGTTACATAAATAGTATAGTTACCTTCTGCTTTAGTATCACAGAGTTTAATATTTTCAAAGTTGAAAGTTCCATTGTCTCCATTTTCAGTAATAACAGGAGTATTTAAGATGATATATTTTCCATTAATTGTATAATCTGAATTTTCTGTAAGAAGTTTGTCACCATATTTAATTTCGAAGTTAGACAAATCAAATGGGGTCGCATAGGATTCATTTGATTCTGCGCCATCAACTGGCTTATAGTTAATATCAAACTTAATGACTTTAACACCAGAAGTAACTTCTTTAAAATCAATCTGGAAAGTCTGATCTTCTACTGTATTACCGTTTGCACTACCCTTTGCTACAAATTGAGGAGCAATCCAATCAATTTTTTTAATTTCCGGCTGAACATCATCGTAAATAATTCCGATAGATTTTTTGCTTACTTCAGTATCAAGACCAGCAAAGTCTGTAAGGTATGCATAAATGAATTGTTCGCCATTAACTGAAGAGTCAAGTTTTACGTTTTTGAACTTGAGTTTGTTAGCCTCAATAAATACTTTTTTGAAGGTTATTGATTTATTATCAGAACGACTCCATTCATTGTGAGAGAGCAATTTTCCATCTACTTCAATTTCTGTATCAGATGTAAATTCTGCATTCTCAGAAAGATGAACGGTCTTTACACCACTACCAGAAACAGTTTCCGGCTCAAGTGTAAGAAGGAGTGTAACCGTCTGGTCGTCTGTATATTTAGTTGATGTATCATCTTCGCCAGTATATTGATTGTTATAGGCAATATCGTCTGGATTATTATCACCATTCTTTTCAGAATCTTCAATTCTGAGGTCTGTAATTTCTGGAGCTTTTGTATCTGTAAAAATCAAAGTTCCTGTTGATTTATCAGAATATGTAAGTGTTGTATTCTCTGTTATATTATCAACAAAGTCTTCTACTTCAATTCCAGCCTTATTTCCAGAAGCTGAATCATTTACATTGAGTTTAACGTCTTCCAGAGTGAAATGTATTTTGTTACCAGAGCCTTCGGTATTAATAAACTTTGGATCAAACTCATCAAGCATAGTAATTGTGTTTGTCTCTGAGTCGAAGCTGTAATCTTCGTTGAGTTTGAGATTAATACCGTCTGCAGAAAGTTTTGTGTTGTCTGTAAAATCAATATCTACATTTTTTGGAAGTTTAATGAATCTAAGTCCTGAACCTGTTTCATTTACATAAATATCAAAGGTAACGTTATAGTATTGTCCATTAGAATCGTATCTTGATTTTGGCATCCACCAGCTGTCTTTTGTTGTATCATTATAAACCTGACGTTTTTGTGCATCGTTTACAAAGATTTTTTCTATTACAGGAGGTGTTGTATCACGCTTCATTATAGTTGTTGCAATAGATTCTGCAGGGTTCAAAGCTGAGTCAAATAGATTTACACTTACAGTCCATGGACCATCTGTGTCGCCAAGAGTAAGGCCATAAATAAAGAAGGTACCAGATGTGATTTTTGATGAATCATCAACATCAAAAACAACTTTGTTCTTTGTTGTAGCAGAATCATTCTGTGCAATTTTTATCTCACGCAGGCCATCTTGTTTTGATGTTTCTGGAGTTGGATTTACTACATTAGATGGAACATACAATACCTTAAAGGAATCATTAAGAGGTGCAGGGACTTCAACGCCATTCTTGCTGATGTGAATCTCCATCTGGCGAATACCGCTGACAGCATCTACATTGTTTTCTGCATTATTTTCTGTAAAGTCTACTTTAAGAATCTGTTCAATCTCATCATCTCTTGAATTGTTCTGAACTGGTTCACCCTTTGCATTAATAAAGTCTCCCTTATCATTTTTGAGAGTAACTGTTGGTTCTGTATTATCATACATAATAGAATCAAGCAGAACAGGTTCAGAAAGGTTTCCTAAATCATCTTTGAGGTAGAGAGTAATATCTACAGGGCCGTCTTTTGCAGGAGCTTGAGCATCTGAAAGAGAATAAGGTATGCTTGTTTCGCCAGTTGTCTCATCGTGAATACGCTTCCAGATATCATTTGCAGCTGCGCTTATTTTTTCTGTAACGTTTCCTACCTTAAATGTCCACCAGAGATTTTTGTCGAGTGCACGGAGTTTTGGATGACCTGCATCGTGAATCTTGTTTTCTGGGGTATCAAACAGATTCATTTTATTAATAGTATTCTTGTTATACCAGTAATAAGGAGCTTGAGCAGAATTTGATTTTACCTGCTTCTTTGCTTTAACTTCGGCAGAATCAATTGGAGTTGTATCTTTTACTACGAAGATTGATTTGAAACCGTTATCGTGTTTTTCGTAATGAGGGGCACCCTTATCTTTTGGACCACCGGCATTACCAGTCATATCACCAGCCCAGACATCAACTCTAATAAGTCCATCCGGAAGATTACTTACATCATAGGTATAGATTGTACCACCATTATATTTATCACCATTCTTATCTACTGGTACAGCTTCTGTAAAGTTTTTCTTAATCTGAGAATTAGGATCTATAGAGCCAGAAATATATGTATAGTTCTTCTTTTCAATTGAATGTTTTTCAAATTCTGCAGGAGTTCCATCTGCGTTAAAGTAAAGTCCTGCAGAAATGTAAATGAGTGCTACGTTATCTTCACTTAAATCTTTTGCAGGGTTGATATCAGCATTATCTGCATTAATAATATCATTTGCTTTTACAAATATATTAAGTTTATCGTAAACTCGCTGTGCTACAATTTCATCTGAATACAATTCACTTTCAATTTTATAATTTTCTTCTTTTAGTGAGTCATTTGCTGCAGTTGTAGCAGAACCTTTCATTTCTCCATCTTCACCAAAGGTTACAAAGACATCGCAGACATCACCTGTACCACCGTACAAAACTTCAATCATAGGAGCAAGGTTGTCGGAACTTGTACCTGTCTGGAACTGGAAGGTGTAGTTTCCATTCATAGCAAAACCGTACTGGTCACAAAGTCCTTCAAGAAGTGTAACTGTAATTCGCTGACGGTTATCAAAAAGAGCATCATCTTTAAGTTTTAAGGTAAGCATTTTACCTGTATTACTGAAGCTGTCAGGTCCAATAATAAAAAGGTCAGTAATATCATTTGCTTCCATTTCAGAATCATCATCAGTAAAAACCGCGTTACTTGTTGTAATGGAAATATTTAAGTTTCCTTCAGAATCGAAAATTGTATTCTTATCAATTGGTTTTGTAAAAAGAATACGGATTGATGTATTTTTTACAACGTTGCTATCTGCATTGGCTGGAACTGAAAGAGAATAAGCAGGACGGTTTGCAACGATTGGGATAATAAAAATGTCGTTGCGGGCTGTTTTGATTTTTACATCTGTTACAGGATTTTTAACATCTGAAAACTCAATTACAGAAGAAGGAAGTTCTTTTGATTTAAACTTTTCATCATAATCACTTTCATTTACAAAAGTAAGTTTAGAATGCTGCTTATCTGAAGGAAAATCTTCCTGAGAAAATGCTGCCCATCTAACAAAGCCGTAATCATCGTTTGTTACCGCAGAAACTTTTGACGCAACATCTACCTTCATTGCAGTATTACCCTGAGGTTCTGTTGTACCCATTTTAGCGTTTGCATAACGAACATATACGCTTACAATTGAAGCATTCGCATCGTGTACCTCAGATTCAATTTGCTCCATAAAATTGTCGTTCGACATCCAGTTTTCGCAGGAGCCTACAAGGAGTAAAAGTGATAATAAAATTCCTGAAAATAAAATCTTTGATACGGTCTTGTTCAATTTTCTCATTTCTCTTTCCTTTGTTTTGCTATGAATACGGCTGCAACTGCGGCTGCAATACCTGCAATTACGCCAATTAATTTACCATGTGATTTTTTTGAAGTTGCTGGAGATACATTGGTGGTTTCGACAGGCTCAACCACCGCACCTGATGAGTCAACTTCGGCAGACTTTGTGTCAGCTTCAGCCAACTTTGTGTTATCCTCGGCTGACTTTGTGTCATCTTCAACAACCGGCACTGCAACAGCAGTCTCTTCTGAACCAGCGAGTTTTGGCTGAGGAATTACTTCTGGCAGAGGAATGTCTTCTGCACTAGTGCTAGCTTTTACAACTTCTGCAACAGTCTCTTCTACCTTAAAGTTAGTAATTGCTTCAACTTTTGCGGCTTCTTTTTCTGAAAGGAAGCTGCTGAATGGATTTACTTCAAGGGCAGCAAGTTCTATTGTTGTTTCTTTTTTCTCTTCTTCTTTTATTTCTTCGCCAGGATTTACAGCAAAGCTATATTCCTCATCTTTATAAAGGAAGGCTTTTTCATTCTGATAATTACCCATTTCTTCTTCAAATGGCTTCATACCAGGAATTGTTTCTGCAGTATAAGCTGATTCAGGAGCCCACTCTGCAGAAGGCTGAACTGTAAAGCGTGGAACTGCACGGAGAGGAACGTCGGTTGTAACTGAAGTAATAGAAGATTCTGGCTTTGTTTCGAGTTTCTCAATAGCGAGGTCTGAGTCGTTTTCGACAGGCTCAACCACCGGATTGATTGTATCAGCCATATCAGCTTCGGCAACAGCAGTTTCTTCGTTTGCAGCAAGTTCTGTCTCAGGAATTACCTCAGGTACAGGAATTTCTGTGTCAGGAGTTTGAGAGATTCCCGTATCAAGCACGGGAATGACACTCTGTGTTGTGTCATCTTCAGCAACCTTAGTGTTCTCTTCGGCAACCTTAATGTCATCTTCGGGCTTGACCCGAAGATCTGCACTTGCAACTACACTCTCATTTTCTTCATCAAAATTTGCAAAGTCTACGCTTTCATCAACCTGTGTTGAAATATCATCAACCGTTTCGCCGTGTTCTTTAATTGTATCTTCTGCAAGAGCAACAAGGTCTTCTACAGAAATAAGGTTCAAGTCTAATTCGTGAGAGATTCCAACATATACTTCTGGCTCAGAAGCAGAAATTGGTTCAGAGGTTGGTTCTGGTTCTGAAACTGCGAGTTCTTCTGTGTTTTTGACAGGCTCAACCACCAGAGTTTCAAGTGCAACTACTGTATCAGTTTTATCATCACCATCACCACCTTCAGTTTTATCTTCTTCCAGCTCCGGCTCTTTTTCTTCTTCAATGTTAGTTGGAACTACCGCAACAACCGGAGCAACATCTTCAAGAGTTTCTGCAGGAACTTCCGGCTTAGGCATTTTTACAACAACATCAGTTGTTTGAGTTGCAATCTGATTTGTTGCTGCAGGTGCACTTTCTACCGCACTACCCTTGCTGCTTGTTATCCAGATTGTATTCTCAAGTCTGTCGGCAAGAGAGAAGCTTCGTCCGGCTGTAGATTTAAATGCACCAAGGTACGAATACTTTTTTGCAAGTTCAATATCTGTATTAAATACAGTGCCATACCAGTAATCGCAGTCTTTATAATTTCCTAATTCGTAAGCACAGCGGGCAATACCAATCATTGCAAGTGTATTACCAGAATCTTCAGCAAGCACTTCTTTATACCAGTTTGTAGCACGGTCATAATCTTTAATAGAATAATAAAGATTTGCTGTGTTCAAAACAGAAGGCATATATTCCAGATTGCGTGCCAGACGGAACTGTTTCTCTGCCTGTTCAAAAAGACCATAACGGGCATAAAGAACTCCAAAATCATTATAGTTTTGAGCCGTTGGGTTCATAGCTATACGATTTTCATACATTGCAATCTGCGGCATAATCTGGCCGATAATAAATTCATCTACAGAATGAGAGAAAAGTCTCGCAACGTAGGTTTCATCTGGCAAGGTAAATCTTGCAACAGCACCTGGAACGTTTACAGGTTTGTAAATCTTCCAGGAATCTTCCATCTTATAAAGTGCTGCAGCTCCATTACGTGCGGCTGTATTCCATTCCCACGCACCTTTATGCCATGCCTTGTTAAAGCCTTCATCTGTAAGGGTGATTTCGAGAGGTACCCAAACCTTGTCGCCGTCTACAATGAATTCATCAAGAGTAAGGAAATACTCCTGCGCTTCTTCAACTGTAAATCCGGAATCAAAAGCCATAAAAATATGACCTGGAATTGTAATGAAGGCAGTTTTAATTCCTACAGATTCGAGTAACGAACATACGAGAATTGAAAGGTCGTCACAGTCTCCACCACGATACATTAATGTCTGATACGGGAACTGAAGGAAGTCTATGGAAGCAGTACCTACGTTATCCTCAAATGCAGAAGTCGGATCTTTTACGTAGTTAATACCAAACTGATCCAGGGCATCAAAAATACCCATTGCATACTGAATATTAGTTGTGAGCCCACTACGGATATTTTCGCGGATTGTAGAAACCACATATTTTGCAAACCACATAGCGGCAGGGTCTTTTGAAGATACAAAAGCCGAAGCACAACGATCATCTTCCCAAGACATATTGTTACGTCCATAAACCGGAACAACCATTGGGAAGGTTGCAGTTTGCTTTTTACCAAGATATTTATATTCTACTGTAATTGTAGACATAGTATCGTTCTTTTCATTTAACTCAAGCATCTGCTCATTAAAGAACGCCCTCAGGTCTACACTAAAACTTTCTCCCTGTTTAAGTTTAGCCATTTTGCCACATTCTTTTGGCTGGCTCATGTACTGAGGCTGAAAGAAATATACATTTACGTCTGTGATTGTTACGTCTTCATTATTTGTAACTTCTACAGAACCAAAAGGATTGTCGTTATACCAGGAATAGAATACCGGGAATACAGGCTTAAGTTCATCCTGATTTACACTAACATTTGTTTTGTTAGAAAAAGCTTTTGTAAGGTTAAAAGTCACGCCCGGAGTAACATCTGCAGCAGTAATGAATTTCGAATTTTTGTATGCATAGTGACTTGCACCGCCACCTGCAAATACAGAAATTGTAGGATTAATTTTATAAGAAACAAAAATACCACCGGTTACGCTAAGACCTTGTACAGTAGAAGTTGATTTATTTGCGCCAGAACCACGAGTAAAGTCTGAATGGTAATAACCTATTCCGGCATTAAAATCAATTCCAAGTCTGTCTGTAACAGGAAGATGATAACCTCCACCAATGGTACCATCAATTACTCCGATGTTTCCAATATCCTGCTTAGTGTCAAAAGAATACTGCTTGTAATCTCCCTGAACAAAAATATTAAAATACTGATTCGGGCGATATGTTAGCTGAACGCCACCGCCAAAACCAGTTGAAAGAGAATCATCAAATTTTACAACAGGAAAAGAAAAGTGCGGAAACACACTAATAAGAAATTCTCCGCCTTCTGCAACAACAGGTGCGCTTCCAATAATTGCGGCAGCAGCTCCTGCAACAACCTTCTTAGGAAGTTTCTTTTCTCTCCTTACTTTTTTTGACTGTTTACCTGACATTTTTTCTTATAAACTCTTTCCCATTTTTAGGATGATTTAATCACCCTGAAGTTCACTTTGAATACGGTTCAGACCCGCATTTGCAGTTCTGTTATCCGGTTCAAGTTCAAGTGCCTTTTTATACCAAGACAATGCTTCTTCATATTTTTTCTGAAGTGCAGCAATGTTTCCAAGATTGTTCATTGCAGGCACAGAACCCATTTTAGCCGAAAGCTGATAAACAGGAATTGCACTTGAGTACATTCCGGCTCGAACATAGAGCATTCCAAGCTGATTATACAGTTCTGGAGAAGCTCCTTCCTGTAAAATGCGGTTCTGAACGGCTGCAATCTGCGGGCCAAACTCAGCTGTAATATATCGCGAAATATCTGTTTCAACTGCATCAGATATTTTCTTTTCTGATGTTTCCAGTGCAACAGCTTCACCACTAGAGAAACTTGCCGGAGGATAAACACTCCAGGCTTCAGAAAGGTCTACAAAGTAATAATCTTCTTCGGCCTCATTTACATACATAATCTCTTCTACAGCATTGTACCAGCTGTTTATAAAGCCTTCACTAAGAGCCTTCATAGAAAGAGGAATCCAGATTTTATCATCATCAAGAATAACAACACGGTCTGTACCGTCAAAAAAGTTTCCGGCTCTCGAAGAAGCAACCTCTGTATTAAACAGAACAATAAAATCATCCTGAGTACAGATAAATGCAGACTGAATACCTACAGACTGCAAAAGCGACATCATAAGAATTCCAAGGTCATCCTTATCGCCGGATTTATAACTCATTGTCTGATATGGATACTGAATATAGTCGAGTTCATTAATATCAAGGTGATGCATGTCATAAGGAGTTGTAACATCTTCCTCACACTTGATTCCAGCAAGACGCATTCCTTCAAAAACATACATTGCAAACTGCATGTTGCGGTTAAGACCAGAACGAAGGTAACGGCGGGCAACTCCTACAAGATATTTTGAAAACTCAAGAACTTCCTGTGCAGAAGCAGAAACATAACATGCAAGAGCCGCAGGGTCAGCCCAACGGGTCTGGTTACGGTTATAAACAGGAATAACAATTGAACTGACAGCAGTGCGCTTTTGACCAAGCAGTTCGTAATTTACAACTACTTCAGCCGAAATTTCTCCGTTTTCTTTAAAGTCAAAAATCTTATCAGAAAAGTCAGCTACAAGAGGAATTGCTTCTGTTTTATGTTTTCGCAAAACAGAAATCTTACCGCATTCAAGTTCAGAAGCTGTGTAACCGTTTACATCGCGAAGTGAAACGTGAACATTTTTAATTTCTGCAGTTTCATCGTTTGTAATATAAATTGTTCCCAAAGCATTTTCTTTATAAATTGTATAGAAGATTGGGAACACGTTATCGTCACATTCTGCAGCAGCACTTACACTACCAGATGATTTTTTTGTATCCAGACGATAGGTAACACTAACACCGGCAGAAAGCCCCTGCATAAGAGGGTTGTTCCACCATGAATCATACTGAAAATCCAGCCAGGAAGCTGTAAGGCCGACAGAAATCTGCGGATTAATTCGGAAAGCAGCTCCGGCTTCCGCTTTGTACCATGGCTGATAATGCATTGCGCTGTCAGATACCGCCATGCTAAAACCTGCTGAAACTCCGGCATTTAATGAAATTCGAGAAAAAGGATAAGCTGTTGCGCCAAGTTTTAGTCCAACAGGAACAAAGAATACATTTTTTGACTGATCTTCTTTAAGCTCAGATGATGATTTTTTGGGAACTGCATAAAAACCTGCTGTAGTTCCAACATTCATTACATCAAAAAGAGTAATACCTGTATCGAGCATTCCACCATATCCCAATACATCATATTTATCTTTCCCACCTGTTAAAAATGGAAAAGTAAGCTCTGGAGTAAGAGAAAATACAAGTTCAATGGCTGCTACACGAAGGCATAAAAATACTAATACTAATATAGAAGAGAATACTTTTTTTGACATTTTATCTAAACTCTCAATCTTTTCTATTATATCAAATATAATGATTTTTTGCAAATGTTTTTCGATGAAAAATGATTTTTTCAATATATTTAGTGTCATTCCCATATCAAACACGGGAATGACACTATTTTTATTCAGAAATATTACAAAAGAAATTAGCGTCCAAAGAAACTCTTTACTTTCTGCCAGAATGATTTCTTCTGTTCTGGAGCAGCCTGCTGTGTGCGATTAGAACCAGCATTCTTGTTGTATGACTTCTTTTTGTAATCGCCTTTTTTATAGTCGCCCTTCTTGTAAGAGCCCTTATTATTTGCGTTTTTCTTATTACCGCCGTTCTTATAGATGTCTTTTGCGCCCTTAGAAACACTGCCAGAAGCATAAGCTTCTTTGTACATCTTCATGCGCTCTTCGTAAGAAAGACCTGCGAGTTTTGCAGGGTCGATGTAAGGCTTTCTCTCGCGTTTTTCATCACGACCTTTTCCACCCTTCTTGTAAGAATCTTTTTTATAACCATTGTTCTTTTTATCGTTATAAGATTTCTTTTTACCATCCCTAGAACCTGAAACCTCGAACCTAGAACCTCTTGGACGGTTATGAATATCGCCATCCTTACCTTTACGGTAACCACCGCGGTTATCATAATCATCATCGCCACGCCAGTTTTCTGTCTTAATATACATACCGGCAGACTTGTCTTCTTCCATCTGCTCAGGATAAGCAACAGTGGCTGGAATCTGCATTTCGATATAGCGCTCAATTGCAGGAAGGTTGTAAACATCCTGTTCTGAACAGAAGGTGTAAGCCTTACCAGATTTTCCTGCACGGGCTGTACGGCCAATGCGGTGTACATAGTTTTCAGCTTCTACAGGAAGATCATAGTTGATTACCATTGCAAGGTCATCTACGTCAATTCCGCGGGCAGCAACATCAGTGGCAACGAGAATCTTAATTTCTCCAGCCTTGAACTTTTTGAGGATTGCAAGGCGCTTGCTCTGTGGCAAGTCTCCAATCATAAACTCAGCCTGAATCTCGTTGATTACAAGACGTTTTGCAATAACTTCGCAGGAACGTTTTGTATTACAGAAGATGATTGCTGATTCCGGATTTTCGTGCTTAAGGATTCCAACGAGAAGCTTCATTTTTTCATCAGATGAAACATGGAGAAGTTCCTGCTGAATTTCGCTTACAGTAATGTTTTCTGCTTCGATTGTGATTTCAACAGGATCACGTGTATACTCCCAGGCAAGATTCTTAACATAAGTATTAAGAGTTGCAGAGAAAAGCATTGTCTGGCGTGTTTCTGCTTCAGGAAGCTTTTTCAAAATCTTGCGGAGATCATCGTAGAATCCCATATCAAACATGCGGTCGGCTTCATCAATTACGCAAAAGTGTGAATTGCTTAGGTCAAGATTTCCGCCTTCATTCAAGTCGATTACACGGCCAGGAGTTCCAATAACAATGTCTACACCCTTCTTCAAAGCCGCAATCTGCTTTTCATAACCAACACCACCATAAACTGAAAAAGCCTTAAGTCCGCTTGTTCCAACAAGAACCTTTGCTTCTTCTTCAATCTGAACTGCAAGCTCACGAGTAGGAGCAAGAATCAAACATTTTTTGCCTGCATTTTCAGCCTTAATCATCTCGCCGATAACTGCAACGAGATACGCACAAGTTTTTCCAGTTCCAGTCTGAGACTGAACATACAAATCCGGGCCCTTTGCCCCTTCTGCTGCTTTAGAAGCCTTAATTACCTGTTCCTGAACCGGTGTACAAGTCACATAACCGGCGGCTTCAATTCCCTTCAAAAGTCTTTCATCAAGACCAAACTCTGTAAAATCCATAAGATTTCCTTTTTCCCGTCATTCCGAACTTGTTTCGGAATCTCCGCACACAACGTGCACAGATGCTGAAATAAATTCAGCATGACATTAATCAATATATTTTTACCGCACCGTACACAGACGGCGGGATAAATGCAAATTAAGAGATTATATTATAGTAGATTTTGAGGATTGTGTATATATTATGGATTGCCACGTCGCCCTACGGGCTCCTCGCAATGACAAGTTTCCGTCATTGCGAGCCGAAGGCGAAGCAATTCTCTATTCTGCTTTCTTAGTCTTCTTTCCCAATGCAATTCCGGTAGCCCAGAATACGGTTCCACCGACTGCACATACAATACCGCAAATCTTAAGATGAGAAAGTACAGTAGAAATGTATGACCATATTCCTTCGTAAAGGCCTTTTGGCATTCCGGCATCTGTGAGAGCTTCAGAAAGAAGACCTGGAGCCACTCCCTGAGCAACACAAGCTGTAATAAAAATCAATATACCATCAACGAATACAGGCATGAAAACATAAACAAGCCATGAGAAAACATTTCTATTGATAAGGAAAAGAATCAGAGCAAGCAGAACACATACACCAATACATGCAAGGAAAATTTTGAGAGAAAGAATCAGCTCTACATATTTAAGAGCGGCAAGAGCATCTGCATTTTCTTCTTTTGCAGTATCAAGGGCAGCAGTAATTTCTGTCTGAGCAAGAGCAACACTTTCTTCAATTGCCTGGTCAAGACCTGTTCGGTCCACTACTTCACCAGTATGCTCTTCGTACATATCAAGAGATTTATTCATTACCTTCTGGATATCAGCGGCATCAATTTTAAGTTCAGAACTTGAACCTGTCATGTAGCTTACAACTTCGCCGGCATACTTATCAACAAAATCAGAAACTTCCGGAGAAGCAAGAACTTCTGCAATAAATTCAGGTTCAACTTCAACGCCTGCAGCATCAAGATATGTCTGAACCAGTTCGTTTACATCAAGATTCGTAAAATCAACAGAAGACAAATCAAGGGCTGAAATATCAAAATCACCATAATCTTCATAAGCAGCAAGACTGTACTTTACGTCACCAGGATGGAAAAGTCCATCATTTACAGGCTCAATTTTTGAAACCGGCTTTAAGATTTCACCCGCCATCTTTGTAATAGCTGAATAGCTGAAATCCTTGCGAACAATGCCAAGTAATGCAGTAATTAAGAAACACACAGCAAAGAGAATGCTGAGCAAAACAGAAAAGAATTTTCGCATAAATAAACTCCCCGACCTAAGAGGTATACGTCATTGCAAGGATAGAAGCGAAGTAGTCTACTTCTTTTCCCTGGACTTAACCTTGTTCAAGTCTTTGTAATAATCAAGATACTGACATAAAATACCAAGCGCCGCTTCAACGGTTTTCTGAATCTGAGGATCTTCGTCGGCTTCAACGACATTACTTTCGTAGATTGCATCACGCAATTTACAAAATTCATTATTCATAGCAAGATATTTTTCTGTAGCAGTCATAGTTTTAATTATAACAGATATGTGGTAAAATCGCCACATGAATATTTCTACTAATGAAAACAAGACTGAATATCAGGCAGAGCTTTTTGCAAACAGACTTCGCCGCAAATATAAGGAACTGCGNCAAACAGATGAGAAAAAATCGTGTCTGCTGTTACAGACTTTACGACAGGGACATCCCCGAAGTGCCGGTTTCTCTTGATTTGTACGAGTTTTTGCCGGATGAAGTTGATTCTGTGCTTGAAGCCGCACGTTTTATGGCGGCTCAGAATGAAAGGTTGAGTGCCAATGCTCCTGTTGTAGAGCGCGAGATTAAAGAACGCACATTTGCCGTGCTTTATTTATATGAACGTCCTTATGAAAAATCTGATGAAGAAGAAGCTGCGTGGCTCGAGGCAATGGCTGAGGCTGCAGCAAGTGTGATTGGGATTGAGGATTCGCACATTGTAAGAAAGGCGCGTGGACATAAAAGCCATAAAAATAATGAACAGTATCAAAAGAACACAGTAAAGGGTCCCCAAGGCAAGCCCGAGGATGATGACACAGATGATGTAATTGGAGAGCTTGACCCGACAATCCGTACAATCACAGGCAATGTGATGGAACAGGGACAGTTGTTCCGTCTTGATTTGACCAGTTACCTCGACACCGGTTTATTTTTAGACCACAGACCATTGCGTGCGGTGGTACGCGATACCTGCAGCAAAAAGCGGGTTTTAAACCTGTTTTGTTATACCGGAAGTTTTTCTGTATATGCCGCACAGGGAAATGCCAGCTACGTTGAATCAGTAGACTTATCGAATACGTATCTTGCGTGGGCAAAAGATAATATGAAACTCAACGGGTTTACCGATAGAAAACGGTTTGAATTTACGCGCGCAGATTGCATGCGATTCCTGCAGGAAAAAGCCGTGGCCGCAAAAAACAAGCAGCTGTCCCCGGAAGAATTATATGACCTAATTATTCTTGACCCGCCAACCTTCAGTAACAGTAAGGCCACGCCAGACGTTTTGGATATTAACCGCGACTGGCCGCAGCTCGTAAAAGATTGCCTGAATATTCTGGCGCCGGGCGGAAAGCTTTATTTTTCTACAAACTCGGAACGAATAAAGTTCGACATCTCAAAGATTCCGCCAAAAACCGCAAGCGGTAGCGAGTTTGCATGGAAAGACATTACAGAAGAGACAATTCCGGTTGACTTTGCGGGGAAGAAACCACATAAGGTGTGGGAATTCATATTAAAATAGATTGCCATGCCCTTCGCGCTCGTAATGGCCGTCATTGCGAGCATAGCGAAGCAATCCATAAAAAAAAAGCTTCCGATTTTCGGAAGCCTTTTTTTATTCTTCAAGTAAGAACTATTTGTTGTCCTTGATACCGTAGCGCTTGTTGAAACGATCAATACGACCTGCAGTATCAACGAGCTTCTGCTTACCAGTATAGAATGGGTGGCAAGCTGAACAAATTTCAACGTGAATGTCTTTTACAGTTGAACGTGTTTCGATTACATTACCGCAAACGCA